>Ga0335077_10000870_pt1 | contig 34455 bp, 35 predicted proteins | sample Lox_Sample_31_FD_207151 | JGI IMG/M metagenome (GOLD analysis project Ga0335077, IMG submission 207151) | Soil microbial communities from Loxahatchee National Wildlife Refuge, Florida, United States - Lox_Sample_3.1 | ecosystem: Environmental > Terrestrial > Soil > Wetlands | place: USA... | reverse complement strand
ACAGCGCGCGTTATGATCTCTTCAGCCTGCCTGACAGCGCGCTGGCGGGCGATGCGGCACGCGCCGTGCGCATGCTGCGCGGCCTGCGCGACGAGGGCGTCGAGCCAGTGCTGGTCTGCTGGAACCTGACGCGCGAGTTGCGTGCGCTCAATCTGCTGGCGCAGGGTCGCCGTCCGGAGGAAAATATTCCGGGCTATAAAATGTTTGGCCAACGCGAATCATTGTTGAAAACAGCGGCGCGGCGGCTGGGCGCGGAAAAATTAAAACGGCTGCTGCGCGAGGCCATACGCGTCGATCGCGTCGTGAAGGGCGTCGCGCAAGGCCAGCCGTGGGAAGAGCTGACAGGCCTGTGCCTGAACCTGGCCGGCAAACCATTGTTTCAATCGTTATGAACGACATCGACATCAAGAGTTATATGCGCGATGTGGGCCGGCGGGCGCGCGCCGCAGCCGTGATCATGGCGCGCGCGGACACGCACGCAAAAAATAATGCGTTGCTTGCCGCCGCCAAACAGATCGCCAAGGAGCAGGCGGCAATCCTGAAGACCAACGGCGAGGATTTGCGCGCCGGCGAGAATCTGGACGAAGCGCTCAAGGACAGGCTGGAACTCAATCCCAAGCGCGTGCAGGCGATGGTGGATGGCGTGATTGAAGTCGCGGCGCTCGTTGATCCCATCGGCGAGATCAGCGATCTGCGCTACCGCCCCTCCGGCATCCAGGTCGGCACCATGCGCGTGCCGCTGGGGGTCATCGGGATCATCTACGAGTCGCGCCCCAACGTGACCGCGGACGCCGCCGCTTTGTGCCTCAAGGCCGGCAACGCCGTCATCCTGCGCGGCGGTTCGGAATCGCTGCGCTCCAACCGGGCCATCGCCGACTGCATCCACGCGGGCCTCGAAGCCGCCGGCCTGCCGCGCGACGCCGTGCAGGTCATCGATACCACCGATCGCGCCGCCGTCGGCGAGCTGGTGACGATGAACGAATACGTGGATCTCATCGTACCGCGTGGCGGCAAGGGTCTCATCGAGCGCATCAGCCGCGAGGCGCGCATCCCGGTGCTGAAGCATCTCGACGGCATCTGCCATGTGTACATCGATGACCGCGCCGATCTCGACAAGGCCGAACGCATCGCCTTCAACGCCAAATGCCAGCGCTACGGCACCTGCAACACCATGGAGACGCTGCTCATTGCCGAGGCGGTGGCTGAGTTGGCGCTCGACCGGCTGGTCCCGCTGTATCTTGAGCAGAAGGTCGAATTGCGCGGCTGCGACAAGACCCGCAAGCTGGTGCCGCAGGCCAGGAAGGCGACCGAGGAAGACTGGCGCACGGAGTATCTTGCGCCGATCCTCTCCATCCGCATCGTCAGCGGTCTGGATGAGGCCATCGACCATATCCGACGTTACGGTTCACAGCACACCGACAGCATCGTCACCGAGGACATCACGCATGCCCGCCGCTTCCTGACTGAGGTGGATTCGAGCTCGGTGATGGTCAACGCCTCGACGCGCTTCGCCGACGGCTATGAATACGGCCTTGGCGCCGAGATCGGCATCAGCACCGACAAGTTCCACGCCCGCGGGCCGGTCGGCCTGGAAGGGCTCACCTCCAAAAAATGGATTGTGATTGGTGACGGTCATATCCGCAGTTGAAAATTCGTCCACCCGATTTCTGCGCGATTGAAACCCATCGGGATTTTAGGCGGCAGTTTCGATCCGGTGCACAACGGGCATCTCCATCTCGCCCGCACCCTGCGGCAGCGGGCGGACTTGGCGGAGGTAAGGTTCATCCCGTCATACCAACCGCCACATCGCGAGCCGCCTCTCGCCACGCCGTCACAGCGGCTGGAAATGCTGGAACTCGCCTTGCGCGGCGAGCCGGGACTAATCGTGGATCAGCGCGAATTGCGGCGTAATGGAATTTCGTATACGGTTGAGACACTCGAATCCTTGCGCGCTGAACTGCATGATCAACCGCTATGTTTGATTCTCGGCATGGATGCCTTCCGTGGCCTGCCGCAATGGCATGAGTGGCGGCGCATCCCCGAGCTGGCACATCTTCTGGTGGCACACCGTCCCGGCGCTTCCCGGCAACTCCCCGATGAACTGGCTGAATTGATGCGCGCGCATCAGGCGGCTGATCCCGCGCTGCTCGCCCGATCGCCCAAGGGTGGGATCTATCTTTGCGATATCGAGGCGCTGGATATTTCCTCCTCCCTGATCCGCCACCGCGCGCGCGCCGGTGAAAGTCTGGACGCCCTGCTGCCGACAACCGTCGCGGAATACATTCATCACCACCGCCTGTATCAATGACGAAACTCATATATACACCGCAAAAACTCGCCGAGCGCATGGTCCACGCGCTGGAAGACGTCAAGGCCGATCACATTCACCTGCTGGACGTGCGCCGGCTGACTTCCATGACCGACTACATGATTATCGCCAGCGGCCGCTCCAACCGGCAGGTGCGTGCCATGGCCGACAGGGTGATCGAGGCAGCGGCGGAACTGCACCTGAAACCGCTCGGGCTGGAAGGTTACGAGGGCGGTGAATGGGTGCTGGTCGATCTCGGCGACGTGATCGTGCATGCCATGCACCCACTGACCCGCGCCTTCTATCAGCTGGAAAAACTCTGGAAAGACACCGCCGCGGATCACGCGCAGACGGTCTGACATCCCCGCATGCATCTTCATCTGATCGCCGTGGGCAAGCGCATGCCGGCCTGGGTCGCGGCGGGATTCCAGGATTACGCACGTCGCCTGCCATCGCCATGGGCCTTGCGACTGACGGAAATACCACCGGTTAATCGCACATCCGGCAAGGCAGCACGCGATTACATGCGGGAGGAAGGCGAACGTGTCCAGCGCGCTTGTCCTGAAGATGCGTACCTCGTGGTGCTCGATGAGCGCGGCAAAGACTGGAACAGCAAACAGTTGAGCCAGCGCTTGCAACGATGGTCGCAGGACGGGCGCGATGTGGCCTTCATCATCGGCGGCGCGGACGGCGTGGATGCCGCGTTGAAAAAATGCGCCGATGAGCTTTGGTCGCTGTCACCGTTGACCCTGCCGCATGCGCTAGCGCGCGTGGTGGTGGCCGAGCAGATCTACCGCGCCTGGAGCTTGTTGAGCAACCATCCCTATCATCGGGATTGATGGAATGATATATCTTGTTTCGCAATCGCCGCGCCGCCGACAGTTGCTGGAGCAGATCGGCGTTGAATACAAAACCTTGAAGGTCGAGATCGACGAATCCTGGGACGGCAAGGAAGCCGTAGATAAGCACGTGCTGCGGCTGGCGCTGGCCAAGGCGTGCGCAGGTTGGGAGCAAGTCCGGTCGGGTAAGCCGGCGCCGGTGTTGGGCGCGGATACTGCAGTGGTTCTGGATGGCGTCATCCTGGGCAAGGCGGAAACGGTGGAACAGGCGCGCACTATGCTGCGCCAATTATCTGGACACACTCACCAGGTTTACTCCGGCGTGGTGTTGATCGACACACAAGGTCGCGAACATTCCGCGCTCAACGTGAGCAACGTCTGTTTTCGCAAATTGACAGACGGTGAAATCGAGAGCTATTGCGCGACGGGGGAGGCACTGGGGAAAGCTGGCGGCTACGCCATACAAGGCCGCGCCGCGGCCTTCATTGAACGGCTGGAGGGCAGCTATTCCGGCGTCATGGGCCTGCCAATCTTCGAAACGTCACAACTTATATCTCGTGCTTCTCAGGATGTTATTTAAGAACCGTTCGTGCTGAGGTATCGAAGCACGACGGACTTGTAGTACGCTTTATTTGCCCTTCGATACGCTTGTGTACCCTGGCCTGAGCTTGTCGGAGGCTCGAGGCAAACGGTATTTGAGATGGGTTGCTCCATGGCAGTCGCGGAATTCAGATTCTACGAGGAGTTGAACGACTTCCTGCCGCCGGAGCGGCGCAAGCGGACGTTCGCCCATGCCTGCGCGCGGCGGGCCACGGTCAAGAATGCTATTGAGGCGCTGGGTGTGCCGCACACCGAGGTCGAGTTGATCCTCGCCAATCACGACTCGGTGGATTTCTCCTACCTCGTCCGCGACGGCGATCACATCAGCGTCTACCCGCAGTTCGAAGCGCTAGACGTGACGCCGCTGCTGCGCGTGCGCGAGCGGCCGTTGCGCAATACGCGCTTCATCGCCGACGCCCATTTGGGCGCACTGGCGAAATATCTGCGCATCCTCGGCTTCGACACCCTATACCGCAACGACTACGCCGACTCTGAAGTTGTTGAAATCTCCGTCGCGGAACACCGCGGCATTTTGTCACGCGATAAGGGACTGCTCATGCAACGCGCCGTCACTCACGGCTGCTTTGTCCGCGCCATAAAGCCGCTGGAGCAAATCGAAGAAGTGCTGGACCGTCTTGATCTCTATCGCGCCGTGCAACCCTTCACCCGCTGCCTGCTCTGCAACGCGCCGCTGGAAGTCATCAGCAAGGAGGAGGTGTCAAGCCGTGTACCGCCCGATACTGCAAAGTATTACGATGATTTCCGCACCTGCCGGCCCTGCGATCGCATCTACTGGCCCGGCTCGCACTACCGCCGCTTGAGCGCCCTCCTCGACCGCGCCTTGAATCACCCCAAGCAATAGCCGCACCGTTGTTACCGCCTACACTTCCGGAATTTTTGAAGTAGCGTTACGATTCCTGTAGTAAAACCGTCTCCCATATTTAAGATAAACAGCATGCCCAACCTCTCTCTTCCCTTCACACAGTTGATTCACGAGAATCTCTCAATATTGATGACATTCTGCTTCTCTAGAGCACCCCTTGTCCGTCTTCTCGATACGGAATTTCAGGGTGAATGGAAGTACCTTCGGAAAGGCTTGTTCGACCTTACTGAAAGACGAGCGGAACGAGCTTGTCTTGAACTCGCCATGTTCATGCGAATATTGGATGACGAACAGGATATCTCAGGATATCTGAGAGGCATTCGACGTAATGAGAGCTTCGGCCGCTTGGTCCTGCATGATGAGTCCGAACTGCCGTTAAAGATGCGTGATGTGTGCAACAAAATTATTCACTCGACAGGATTTACATGGAATCTTGAGGATGAAAAAAAGCCCTTATTAATTACCCGTTCACGAGATACAGAGAAATGGAAACGAGCAGAAATTGATATTGTGGCTTTGGCGGCATTTTGTGGAGGACTTATACATTAGCCATGCAAAAATGTTACGCGCTTTCAATCGTAGCATACGACCTATTACCAAACATCTGGTTTACTGAGTCAACACTATATTCCGGATTCACAAAAAATAAGAACCCCTCTCCCTACTTGGAAGAGGGGTTGATCGGATCGTGGGAAATTAAATCAGCGGGACGATCAGCAGCGCGACGATGTTGATGATCTTGATGAGCGGGTTGACGGCGGGACCGGCGGTGTCCTTGTAAGGATCGCCGACGGTGTCACCGGTAACGGCGGCCTTGTGGGCCTCGCTCTTCTTGCCGCCGTGATGACCATCCTCAATGTATTTCTTGGCGTTGTCCCAGGCGCCGCCGCCGGTGGTCATGGAGATGGCGACGAAGATGCCGGTGATGATCGTGCCCACCAGCAGGCCGCCCAGCGCGCGCGCGCCGGCGCCCTCGCCCATCAGCGCGCCCATGCCGAAGGCGACGATGATCGGCACCAGTACCGGCAGCAACGAGGGAATCATCATTTCCTTGATCGCGGCGGCGGTCAGCATGCCGACCGCGCGTGAATAATCAGGCTTGGCCGTGCCTTCCATGATGCCCTTGATCTCCTTGAACTGGCGGCGCACCTCGACGACGACCGCGCCTGCGGCGCGACCCACCGCCTCCATCGCCATTGCCCCGAAGAGGTAAGGAATCAAGCCGCCGATGAAGAGGCCGATGATTACCGCCGGGTCGTTGAGCATGAATTCCACATGCTTGCCGGCGGCATCAAGGCTGTGGGTGAAGTCAGCGAACAACACCAGTGCCGCCAGGCCCGCGGAGCCGATGGCGTAACCCTTGGTCACCGCCTTGGTGGTATTGCCCACCGCATCCAGCGGATCGGTGATGGCGCGGATTTCCTTGGGCAGGTGCGCCATCTCGGCGATGCCTCCGGCGTTGTCGGTGATGGGGCCGTAGGCGTCGAGCGCTACGATGATGCCGGTCATCGACAGCATGGCCGTCGCCGCCACCGCGATCCCGTACAGGCCGGCCAGATGGTGAGCGCCGTAGATCGACGCGCACACCGCCAGCACCGGCAGCGCGGTCGCCTTCATCGACACGCCGAGGCCCGCGATGATGTTGGTGGCGTGGCCGGTGGTGGAAGCCTGGGCGATGTGCCGCACGGGGCCGTACTGCGTGCCGGTGTAGTACTCGGTGATCCAAACCATCGCCGCGGTCAGGGCAAGGCCGATGAGCGCGCAGCCGAACAGCGGCCCGCTCTCCGCGCCCATCATGCGCTGCGTGACGAAGTAAAACGCGACGGCCGCCAGCACGCCGGCGACGATGAGGCCCTTGTACAGCGCGCCCATGATCGAACCGCCGGGCGAGGCCTTGACGAAGAAGGTGCCGACGATGGAGGCGATGATCGAGACGCCGCCCAGCACCAGCGGATACAACACGGCGTTGGCGTTGTCCTTCATCATGAGCCCGCCAAGCAACATGGTAGCCACTACTGTCACGGCATAGGTCTCGAACAGGTCGGCGGCCATGCCGGCGCAGTCGCCGACGTTGTCGCCGACGTTGTCGGCGATCACGGCCGGGTTGCGCGGATCGTCCTCGGGAATGCCGGCCTCGACCTTGCCGACCAGATCGGCGCCGACGTCGGCGCCCTTGGTGAAAATGCCGCCGCCCAGACGGGCGAAGATGGAGATGAGCGAGGAGCCGAAGGCCAGCCCCACCAGCGCGTGCAGGGCCTCATCGGTGCCCATGCCCGTTTTCAACAGCACGGTGTAATAGCCGGTGACGCCGAGCAGGGCGAGTCCCACCACCAGCATGCCGGTGATGGCGCCGCCGCGGAAGGCGATCTGCAGTGCCGCATTTAGTCCTCTCTTGGCAGCCTCCGCCGTGCGCAGATTGGAGCGCACCGAGATGTTCATGCCGATGAAGCCGGTGGCGCCGGAGAGTACCGCGCCGATCAGGAAGCCGATGGCCGTGTGGCTGCCCAGCGCGTACCAGATGACCGCCAGCAATATGACGCCGACGATGGCGATGGTGCGGTACTGGGTGGCGAGATAGGCCGCCGCACCCTGCTGCACCGCCGCCGCGATTTCGCGCATGCGCTCGTTGCCCTGCGGTTGGGACAATATCCATTGAACCGACCAGCCGCCGTAAACGATGGCCAGCAGCCCGCAGGCCAGCGCGAAGAGTAATGCGTGCGACATGTGATTCCCCCAGAAAGTCGTTAGCTGAAATTCACTTTAAAAAAGCTTGATCCCCTGAATTCCCATGTCCCGGAGGCGCATGGCCTCGGAATGGGTGCGCATTCTACTTCAGAACAAAGCTGGCCGTCAGCCGCTTTTTGACCGGCGCATTTTTGAGCCGGACGTACTTCGGCAGGCCGTCCTGGTAGGGCGGATAGTCCTCGCCCCGGATCAGCGGCCCGAGGTAGGCGCGGCATTTCGCCGTGATCCCGAAACCGTCGGCGGTGATAAAGTCTCGCGGCATCTTTTTCTCGTGGTTGGCGACATTTTCGAGGTCCGCCACGCCGATCTTCCAGCGGTAGGGCTTGTTCGAGGTGCGCACGATTGTCGGCATGACGGCGTTGCGCCCCTGCACCGCCAGTTCCACGCCTGCCCTGCCCACCGCGTAGGCCTGCTCCACGTCGGTCTTCGATGCCACGTGCCGCGCCGCGCGCTGCAGGTAATCGGCCACTGCCCAGTGATATTTGAGCTTCAACTGTTGCTTGATCAGTCCTGCGATCACTGGCGCCACGCCGCCCAGCTGCGCGTGGCCGAAGGCGTCGCGCAGCCCCTGATCGGACAGGAATTTCCCGTCGGCGTCCTTCACGCCTTCCGAGACCACCACGGAACAGTAACCGTATTTTTTGACGCACTCATCGACCCTGGCGAGAAAACGCGCCGGTTCGAAGGTGATCTCCGGAAACAGGATGACGATGGGCAGGTCGAGATCCCGATCGGCGGCCAAGCCCCCTGCTGCCGCGATCCAGCCGGCGTGCCGCCCCATCACCTCCAGCACGAACACCTTGGTTGAGGTCTTCGCCATGCTGGCGACGTCCAGCGTTGCCTCGCGCGTGGACACGGCGATGTATTTGGCCACCGAACCGAATCCCGGGCAGCAATCGGTGACGGGCAAATCGTTGTCCACCGTCTTCGGCACATGCACCGCGATGATGGGATAGCCCAGCTGCCCGCCCAACTGGGAAACCTTGAGGCAGGTGTCGGCCGAATCGCCGCCGCCGTTGTAAAAGAAATAGCCGATGTCGTGCGCCTGAAACACCTCGATCAGGCGCTCGTACTCGGCGCGGTTCTGCTCCAGCCCCTTGAGCTTGTATCGGCACGAACCAAACGCACCGGCGGGCGTGTGCTTGAGCGCGCGGATGCCGGCCGGTGATTCTTTGCTCGTGTCGATCAAATCCTCCAGCAGCGCCCCGATGATGCCATTGCGCCCGGCGTAGACCCTGCCGATGTGCCGGCGATGTTTGCGGGCGGTTTCAATGACGCCGCAGGCGCTGGCGTTGATGACGGCGGTGACGCCGCCGCTTTGGGCATAAAAGGCGTTGCGCGGGTTCATGCTGGCTTATAATGCGGTGAGTGGGGTAAATGAGAGCGCGCATAGTAACGTGCCGAAAACATTACGCAAAGCTCCCGATGCCGGAACCGCTACGGAGGCCGGCAGTCCAACCTTTTGCTGACCAACGCGCGTTTACGAACCCTCATGTTTCGCCTGCTGATTTTCCTGTCTCTGCTGCTGGGGCCGCCGTTCTTGCTCGCGGTCGAGGAGCTGCCGGATATGGGCGATTCCGCAGGAGCGCTGATTTCCCCCGAGCAGGAACACCGCGTCGGCGAGGCCTTCCTGCGTGATCTGCGTTCGCAGCAGAAGGTGATTGATGATCCGGAATCGGAGGCCTATATCAACGCGCTTGGTCACCGGTTGTCGTCAATGGCACAGGGGCAGACCAATCCCTTCACCTTTTTCGTGGTCGACAGCCCGGTCATCAACGCCTTCGCCATTCCCGGTGGTTTCATCGGCGTGCACGCGGGCCTGATCCTGCAAACCAGGACCGAGAGCGAGCTGGCGGCTGTGATGGCGCACGAAATTTCACACGTCACCCAGCGTCACGCCGCCCGCATGTTCGAAGCGGCCAGCAAGCTCAGTATCCCGACCGCAGTTGCCATGCTCGGCGCCATCGCTCTGGGCGTGGTCGCGCCGCAGGCCGGGCAGGCGGCGTTGATGGCGGTCACTGCCGGGGAGCAGCAATACGCCCTCAACTTCACGCGCGCCAACGAACAGGAAGCCGACACCATCGGCATGCAATTGCTGGCGCGCGCCGGCTTCAATCCACAGGCCATGGCGGATTTCTTCGAGCGCCTGCAGACCGCCAACCGTTACAACGACCCGGCCAACGTGCCTGAATTCCTGCGCGACCACCCGGTGACCACGAACCGCATCGCCGATGCGCGCGCTCGGGCCGAGCAATATCCCAAACGACACTATGAAGAGAGCGTCGCTTTTTATCTCGCCCGGGCGCGGTTACAAGTGCTGACCGCCAGGAACCCGCAGGATATCGTGCGGATGTATGCCGACAATCTGCGCAATGGCCAGTACCAGGTGGAGGAGGCCGCGCATTATGGCTACGCCCTGGCGCTGGTCGCCGCCGGGGAGCACGACAAGGCCCGGCAGGAACTCGAACGGCTGTCGAAGGCGGCGCCCGATGAGGCCGCTTACATGCTTGCACTCGCCAGCCTGGATGTGGACGATGAACAATACCCGCGCGCGCTGCAGACCTACCGCAAGGTATTGCAGCTCTACCCGGATTACCATCCCGCCGTTCTCGGCTACGCACGGGCACTGCTCTCCGCGGGCCGGGGCAAGGAGGCATTACAGACCCTGCGCGATTACACGCGCACGCATGACCTCGACCCACGCGGTTACCGTCTGCTGGCCGAAGCCGAGGGACAAGCGGGCGATCCCATCGAATCGCATCTGTCGCAGGCCGACTATTACTACATCAGTGGCGAACTGCCGCAGGCCATCCAGCAGGTGAAGATCGTCCAGGATAAACAGAACAACGCGTCGTATTATCAGCGCGAACGGGCGCAGGCCTATCAGGAACAGTGGCAGAAGGAATTCGACGAACAGGAAAAAGAAAGGAAGCGCGGGCAGCCATGAACGCAGCGCCGTCTGCGCCCACCCGCCGTGTTTTTTTGCGGAAACTGCTTGCCGTTGCCACCGGGCTCGCGGGTGCGTTGAGCCTGGGCCTCGGCCGTCCGGCCCTTGCCGCCTGGCCGGCCCGCGCCTTCGCCGCCAAGACCGAAACCGGGGCCGAACAGGAACTCTTCGCTGGTGCCGGCATCGCTGACAGCGCGGCGATACGGCTGGAGTTGCCGGCGCTCGCCGAGGACGGCTCGGTGGTGCCGCTCACGATCGACACCGATCTCCCCGCCGTCGAATCCATCAGCGTGTTCAGCGACAAGAATCCCTTCCCGCTCATCGCCCGTTTTGAGTATGGCCCCGGTGCGATCGGTGGCTATGTCTCCACCCACATCAAGCTTGCGGAATCGGCATACGTCACGGTGATCGCCCAATCACAGGGCCGGCTCTGCCGCGCGCGGAAATTCGTCACCGTCCTCAAGGGCGGTTGCAACTGAGATGAGTTCCAGCATCAAGGTAAGGGCGACGCTGGAGAACGACACGGCATTGATCCGGGCATTGATCCGGCACCCGATGGAGAACGGCCGCCACAAGGACGAAATCACCGGGGAACTCATCCCGCTCAACCACATCACCGAAGTGCTCTGCACCCACAACGGCCGGCCGGTGATGACCTGTCATCTGGGCCCGGGGGTTTCGAGAAACCCATCGCTGTCCTTCAAGATCAAACCCGCCCGCACGGGTGATGCCCTGGCGCTGTCATGGCAGGACAATTTGGGCGGCAGTGATCAACTCGAAGTCGCTATTTGAACCTTCTTCACACTGCGGCGCGTCCGCTCAGCAGTTGATCCAGCAGTTCAATCCAGTGCTGCACGCGCAGCGGCGTGCCGCTTTGCAAATGCAGCTGACAGCCGATGTTGGCGGTGAGGATGCGCTCCGGCCCCCCGGCGGTCAGCGCAGCCAGCTTGTTGTCGCGCAGCGTTTGCGACAGCGCGGGCTGCAGCAGCGAATAGGTCGCCGCCGATCCGCAACACCGATGCGCGTCACCGACTTCCGTCAACTGAAAACCACATTCTGCGAGCAGTGTCTCCACCAAACCGGGCAACTTCTGTCCATGCTGCAACGTGCACGGCGCCTGATATGCCACCTTCATCTCCGGCAGCGGCAGGCGTTTGAGCAACTCGCGCAACGCGACGCGTTCCTGCGCCACGACTTCGCCCACATCGCGCGTCAACTGCGATATCCGCGCGGCCCTGGCGGCATAGCGCTGATCATGGCGCAGCCAGTGGCCGTATTCCTTCACACTGACGCCACAGCCACTGGCCGTAATGACAATGGCCTCCACCCCCTGCTTGATGTACGGCCACCAGGCGTCGATATTGCGGCGCATGTCGCGCAGGGCGGCGCGATGCCTGCCGAGATGAAACCGCAGCGCTCCACAACAGCCCGCGCCGGGCGCTTCCACCAGTTCCATGCCCAATCGATCCAGCACCCGCGCGGCGGCGATGTTGACTTCCGGCGCCAGCGCCGGCTGCACGCACCCCGTCAGCGCCAGCATGCGGCGGCGGTGCGGCGATCTTCTCGCGGCCGGCGGCGCCAGCGTGTGCTCCATCATCGGCGGTATCTTCGATGCCCATGTGCGGGGCAATACTGGCCGCAGCCGCCGTCCGATCCTGAGTAGAAACGCGAACAAGCGCCGGCGTGGGATCACCGCCGCCAGGATGAAACGTTGAAGGTGATCGAACAGCCCGCGGCCGGCGCGTTTGTCGGCGATGGGCCGCACCACATCCAACAGCCGGCCATACTGCACGCCGGAAGGACAGGTCGTCTCGCAATTGCGGCAGGTGAGGCAGCGATCGAGGTGCTGCTGCGTCTTGTGTGTCGCCTTGCTACCCTCAAGCAGCATCTTCATGAGATAAATGCGTCCGCGCGGGCCGTCGAGTTCATCGCCGAGGATCTGATAGGTTGGGCAGGTGGCATTGCAGAAACCGCAATGCACGCACTTGCGCAGGATGGCCTCGGCTTCCAATCCTTCCGCAGTGCCGCGGACAAAATCCGCCAGTCGGGTTTCCATGATTTTATAAATATGAATAGAGTCGGCCGGGATTGAAAATACCCTGCAGATCGAAGACGCGTTTCAGTTTCACATGCTGCTCGCGCAGCGCCGCCGGCAATGGATGGAAAACGTCGCTGCGCGCGCCGCCGCGGAACAGGGTCGCGTGGCCGCCGCAACGCGAAACCGCGGCCCGGATGTCATCAGTACTCGCGTTTGATTTCAACCAGCGCAGACCTCCCGCCCATTCCACGAGTTGACGTCCGGGCAGCGACAGCGGCAACGTCAGCGGCGGCACGGACAGTCGCCATAGGGGTTCGGCGCCGTTGAAGAATGGATCGGCCTGCTCTCGCACGCCCACCCAGAATTGTGATGCCCGTCCGGATTCAATGCGTTCGCCGCGCAGTTTCTGGCACGCGGCGGCCACCGCCTGTTCGCCGCCTTCCAGACGCACACTCAGGTCACCGCTGGAAAAGGCACTGGCCGACACCGGCATCCCCTGTGCAACCCAGCCGTTGACGCGTTGCGTCGCTTCTTTTTCGTCATATGAGAATTTCAGCGTCGCTGAGGCGCGTGGACGCGGCACAACCTTGAGTGAAACTTCCAGAATGATGCCCAGCGTGCCGAGCGCGCCGGCCATCAACCGCGAAATATCGTAACCGGCGACGTTTTTGATGACCTGGCCGCCGAACCGCAGCATGCGTCCCCTGCCGTCGAGCATGCAGACGCCGAGCACGAAATCGCGCAGCGCACCTGAGGCCAGCCGCCGCGGTCCGGACAAACCGGCGGCCACCATGCCGCCGATCGTGGCGGCCGGCCCGGAGTGTGGCGGTTCGAAGGCCAGCATCTGGCCCGAACCCGCCAGCAACTTCTCCACCTCCGCTAATGATGTCCCCGCGCGCGCGGTGATGAACAGTTCGCTGGGCTCGTAGGCCACTACGCCGCGATACGCGCCCACATCCAGCAAATCGCCCTCGCTGGCATTGCCGTAAAAATCCTTGCTGCCACCGCCGCGAATGCGCAGTGCTCGCCGCGCCGCCGCCGCCGCCCGCACCTGCTCCGCCAAGCCCGCGATTTCTGTCATGACGAACGCGGCTGTCCTTTTAGAAACGTGGCAGTTCCGGGTGCGGCAGCGCGCCTTCATGAACGTGCATGCGGCCATATTCGGCGCAGCGATGCGGCGTCGGCACCGCCTTGCCGGGATTGAGCAGGCCATGCTCGTCGAACGCCGCCTTGACCGCGTGCATGATTTCAAGTTCGGCGCTCCCGAATTGCATGCACATCTGGTTGATCTTCTCCACGCCCACGCCATGCTCGCCGGTGATGGTGCCACCCACCGCCACGGACAGCTCCAGAATTTCAGCGCCGAAACGTTCCGCCTGCCGGGTCTGCCCCGGCTGATTGGCGTCGTAGAGGATGATCGGATGCAGATTGCCATCGCCGGCGTGAAACACGTTGGCACAGCGCAGGCCGTACCTCTGTTCCATGGCCGTGATGCTTTGCAGGACGTGCGGCAGGCTTTTGCGCGGAATGGTGCCGTCCACGCAGTAATAATCCGGCGCCAGCCGCCCGACCGCCGGGAAGGCCGCCTTGCGCCCGGCCCAGAATTTCAGCCGTTCCGCCTCCGAATTGGAAACCCGCAAACTGCTGGCGCCGCTTGCTTTCAGGATTGCGCTCATCCGCGCGATTTGTTCGCCGACATCCGCCGCCGTGCCGTCGGCTTCGCACAACAGGATGGCCTGTGCGTCGAGTGGATAGCCGGCCTGTGCGTAGGGCTCCACTGCTTCGATGGAGGTCTTGTCCATCATCTCAAGTCCCGCGGGGATGAAGCCGTCGGCGATGATATTGGCGACCGCCTGGCCGGCCTGTGCCACGTCTGCGAACGCCGCCATGATGACCTGCGCCGTCGCCGGACTTGCCAGCAGCCGTACAGTGACTTCCGTGATCACCGCCAGCATGCCTTCAGAACCGGTGATGAGTGCCAGCAGATCATAACCGGGCGCGTCCGGCGCCTCGCCGCCCAGTTCCATCGCTTCACCCTCGACGGTAAGCGCGCGCACGCGCAGGACATTGTGCAGGGTCAGGCCGTATTTGAGGCAATGCACACCGCCTGAATTTTCGGCGACGTTGCCGCCGATGCTGCACGCGATCTGGCTGGAGGGATCGGGCGCATAAAACAAACCGTGTGCGGCGGCGGCCTCGGAGATGGCGAGATTGCGCACGCCGGGCTGCACGCGGGCGATGCGCGCAAGCGGATCGAAATGCAGAATGCGATTGAACTTCGAGAGACCCAGAAGGACGCCTTCCGCATGCGGCAGCGCGCCGCCGGACAAGCCGGTGCCGGCGCCGCGCGCCACCACCGGCACGCGCAGATCGTGGCATGCATGCAGCACTGCCCGCACCTGCGCTTCATCTTCAGGCAGCACCACCGCCAGCGGCAGTTGCCTGTACATCGTCAGCCCATCGCATTCGTAGGGCTTCAGATCCTCCGGCGTGTGCAACAAGGCGTCGCGCGGCAATACTTTCTGCAACTGCTTCAATAATCGCGCGCGCCTGGATCGTGACCATGGGGGCATAAGACGCATCATCGCAGTTTACAAAGCCCATCTCAAAAATCCCCGCGCTGGCACCGGGAAACCCTTAATCTCCAGACACGATCCGTCGCCTCAACAACAATCTGTTCTCCAGGATTTGCCACATCACCAGCGCCGGCATTGCCAGCAGCAGTTCGCGTCCGCGCTTGAGCAGTGACATCGCCAATGCCACCTGCGATCCCAACCCGAAGATCGCGCCCAGCATCACGTAGCTGCCCTCCTGCACGCCGACGGCGGCCGGCACGAAAAAGACCACGGTGCGAATCGCATAGACCAGGCTCTCGATGGCCAGCACCTGCCATACCGCCAGCGGATGCCCCAGAAACCACAGGCCCGCCCAGGTTTCGGCGGCACCCGCCATCCAGGCCACCAGGTGCAGCAGGAACGCCTGCCAGATCCGGTGCCGCCTGACATAGAGCTTGCGGATGGCCGCCTCGATCTTTGCCACGCCGCGCACCGCCGGCCATTGCTGCGCTTCCGCCAGCCTGAAAGACAATTGCTCCAGCCAGCTCAGCAGGCCGGAGCGCTGCACCCGCATGAAACCGAACACCGCGGGGATCGCGACGACAATGCCGAATATGGAGGTTTTTATGATCGGATCGTGCGGATCCTGCCAGTACAAAAGAGTCACCCCGATGATGGAAAATGCCAGCTGACTCAGGAGTTCCATGGTGATATCGACAACCACACTGGCGATGGCGTCCGACGCGGTGAATCCATAGCAGACCAAAGCCCGCATGCCGGCGAGTTCGCCGCTGATGGGCAATATGGAAATCACGCTGCCGGCTCCATCCCGCACCAGTCGCGATAAAATAAAAAGACCGCTGTTGTTGTTGGTCCCGCATGAGGTCTGACGCCAAGCCAACCCGCACAACGCCATGGAAGGCAAATGCAGGGCCGTGACCGCCAGTAGCGCTGTCCAGCCACCCACCGCGATTGCATGCCCGACGTCGGCCACGCCCGAATTGACCAACAGGCCGACGGCGAGAGCCAGTCCCGCGAATAAACCGATGAGAATCGCCGTCTTCAATATGCCGGCTCAAATTGCGTATCGCGGGTTCATTGCGCGGTGATATTCAACCCCACGGGCGTGTTTCATGACAGTTATTGCGTCGCCACGAATATTCAGTGTGCAAACAACCTGAATGTTACCTAAAACGGCTTCCGACTGGCAGCACGAACATGTATCTTCTGACATCCTGTATGGCGCTCCCTGCGGGAATCGAACCCGCGTTTTCGCCGTGAGAGGGCGACGTCCTGGGCCGCTAGACGAAGGGAGCGAAAGGCGGTTTTCAGATTGGACGGAAAACGGTGCTATTATAAGCGCCTGTCCGCCCATCTCAATCATTGATTTCTGTTTCCAGACATACTTTTCATCACGCCGGCCGCACGTCCGGCCCCTTTGTCCACATGAGTTTTGATCGCCCATGAGTTCATCCGCCCCTTCCGCTCCCGTTGTCCGGCTGCCCGTCGCGCCGCGCATCATTCCGCGCGCGGAACACAACATCTCGCGCGACAGCATTTCCGAACGCGCACTCAAAGTGTTATACCGGCTGAAGAACGCAGGTTACCTGGCGTGCCTGGTCGGCGGCAGCGTGCGCGATCTGCTGTTGGGCCGCGAACCAAAGGATTTCGATGTCGCCACCAACGCGCGGCCGGAGCAGGTACGCGAGCTGTTCAAGAACTGCCGGCTGATCGGTCGCCGTTTCCGCCTTGCCCATGTGCACTTCGGCAATGAGATCATCGAGGTCGCAACTTTCCGCGCCAACACCCTTGCCACGGCTTCCGACGCGCGTGTAATCGAGGAGGACGGTCGCATCCTGCGCGATAACGTTTACGGCACCATCGACGATGATGTCTGGCGGCGTGATTTCACCGTCAATGCGCTGTATTACAACATCGAGGACTTCTCCGTCATTGATTATGTCGGCGGGATGGCCGATATCGCGGCCGGTCAACTGCGATTGATCGGCGACCCTGATGTCCGCTACCGCGAAGATCCGGTGCGCCTGCTGCGCGCCGTGCGTTTCGCCGCCAAACTGGGATTCCGCATACATCCGGACACCGAGACGCCGCTGCACACACTCGGCGAATTGCTGGACGTCATTTCACCGTCGCGATTGTTCGAGGAGATGCTGAAACTTTTCCTTGCCGGCAAAGCGGTGCAAAGTTTCGAATTGCTGCGCCACTACGGGCTGTTCGGCCGCTTGTTCCCCGAAGTGGAGGAATCCCTGGGTGAGGAGGAAGCCGGCTTTCCGAAAATGCTGCTCGTCAAGGCGCTGGAGAACACCGACCGGCGGCTGGCGGAGGACAAGCCGGTGACGCCGGCGTTCCTGCTGGCGGCGCTGCTGTGGGCACCGGTGCAACGGCGCACGCGGCAATATCAGGCGCAGGAACATCCCCCGGCGCACGCGGCCGAACTGGCGCAGGATGACGCCATCGCCAGGCAGATCGCGCGCGTGGCGATGCCGCGCCGGTTCACGCAGATGGCGCGCGAGATCTGGTTGCTGCAACATCCGCTGGAGCAGCGCGTGGCGCGCTCCGTGGTGCGCTGGTTCACGCATCCGCGCTTCCGCGCGGGTTACGATTTTCTGGTCCTGCGTGCCGAGGCCGGCGAACCCGTCCGCGAGGCGGCGGATTGGTGGACGGCGTTCCAGCAGGCCACGGAAAACACACGTGCGGAAATGATCGCGGCCCTGCCGCAGCCCGCGCCCGGCAGCGGACGCAAGCGCCGGCGCCGTGGCGGAAGACACCGCCACAAGAGTGCTCCAGTGTGAATCACGCAGTGCGGGTTTATATCGCGCTGGGCAGCAACCTCAACGATCCGCGCGCGCAGGTTGAAAGCGGCCTGAAGCATCTGGCCCGGCTGCCGCGGTCGACGTGGCGCGGTGCCTCCAGCCTGTATCGCACGCCGCCCATGGGGCCCGCACCGCAGCCGGATTACATCAACGCCGTGGCCGTGCTCGATACGCATTTTCCGGCGCACGCGTTGCTGGATGAACTGCTCGCCATTGAGCGCGCGCATGGCAGGGTACGCGGCGCCGATCGCTGGGGGCCGCGCACGCTGGACCTCGACATCCTGCTTTTCGGCAAAACAATACTGAGCGATGCGCGGCTGACCCTGCCGCATCCCGGCATCACCGAGCGTGCTTTCGTGTTGCTGCCATTGGCCGAGCTGGCGCCTGATCTCATCGTGCCGGGCAAGGGGCCCCTGCGTGACCTGGTGCGAGCTTGCGACGTCTCCGGCATAGAACGCCTGCCGGCATGAACGAGCCCACGGGGAAATACATCGTCGTTGAAGGTCCCGTCGGCGTCGGCAAGACCACGCTCGCCCAGCGCCTGGCGCGATCGCTCAATTCCGATCTGCTCCTTGAGACGCCGGAGGAAAATCCCTTTCTGTCGCGCTTCTATGAGCAGCCGCGCCAGTACGCGCTGCCCACGCAGCTTTTTTTCCTGTTCCAGCGGGCGCGGCAGATCCAATCGATGCAGCAGGCGGATCTGTTTGCGCCGGTGCGTATCAGTGATTTTCTGCTGGATAAGGATCGTCTGTTTGCCGAGCTGACGCTGACCCCGGAGGAATTGAACCTGTACAATCAGGTTCACCAGCATCTGGCCGTCGAAGCGCCCACACCCGATCTCGTGATTTACCTGCAGGCACCGGCGCATGTACTGTTGCAACGCATCGCGCGGCGGGGTCTGGCGTTTGAACGCCGTATCAGCGAGGATTACCTGAACCGGCTCGTGGAGGCCTATGTGCGTTTCTTCCATCGCTATGACGCCGCGCCGCTCTTGATCGTCAACGCCACGGAGATCGATCTCGCCAATGACGAGGCCGATTACGCGGCGCTGCTGGAGCGCGTGCGCCAGGCGCCGCCGGGCCGGCAGTACGTCAATCTGCGCTACTAATCTCTCATGGCCACCGGCAAGATCACATTGCATCGCCTGCGCGGGATGAAACAGGCCGGCGAGAAGATCGCCTGCCTCACCGCCTATGACGCCAGTTTTGCGCGCGTGCTGGAGGATGCCGGCGTGGAAGTGGTGCTGATCGGCGACTCGCTCGGCATGGTGATGCAGGGCCACGGTTCCACCGTGCCCGTCACGCTGGCGGACATGATTTATCACGCTGCATGCGCAGCGCGTGGTTGCGAACGCGTGCTACGGGTGGTGGACATGCCCTACATGAGTTACGCCTCGCCGGCACAGGCGCTGGGCAATGCGGCGCGCCTCATGAGCGAAGGTTCGGCGGAGGTCGTGAAAATGGAGGGCGGCGCGTGGCTGGCCGATACGGTGAAACTCTTGAGCGAACGCGGCATTCCCGTCTGCGCGCACCTGGGACTGCTGCCGCAGTCCGTGCATCGGCTGGGCGGTTACCGCGTACAGGGCCGCGACGCCGTCGACGCGGAAACCATGCGTGAACATGCCAGGATCTTGCAGGCTGCGGGCGCCATGATGCTGGTGCTGGAATGCGTGCCGCGTCAGCTGGCGGCGCAGATCACATCCGAGTTGAAGATTCCGGTCATCGGCATCGGCGCCGGCAAGGACTGTGACGGGCAGGTGTTGGTGCTGCAGGATGTGATCGGCATCGGCCGCACCACCCGGCACACGCGGAATTTCCTCAGCGGGCAGCGCCACAACATCCCGGACGCCATCGCAGCATATGTGCGGGCGGTGAAGAGCGGCGAGTTCCCGGCGACCAAGCACGGCTTTGATTGATGCAGACGGTTAAAGACCCGCAGCAGTTGCGCACCGTGCTGCACGACTGGCGGCAGGCCGGCCAGCGCGTGGCGCTGGTCCCCACCATGGGCAATCTTCACGACGGTCATTTGTCGCTGCTCGATCGCGCGCGCGCGATTGCCGACCGCACGGTGGTATCGATCTTCGTCAACCCCATCCAGTTCGGCAAGGGCGAGGATTACGCGCGCTATCCCAGCACGCTGGAGCAGGACGGCGCAAAACTTGCGGCCAAAGGACTGGATCTGCTGTTCGCGCCGAACCTCGATGATCTCTACCCCGGCGGCATGGACCGCGACACCCGCGTCAGTGTGCCGATCCTGGATCACATCCTCTGCGGCGCCTTCCGTCCGGGACATTTCTCCGGCGTCGCCACCGTGGTCACCAAATTGTTCATCATGGTGCAGCCGGACGTGGCGCTGTTTGGCGAGAAGGATTATCAGCAGGTGCTGGTGATCAAGCGCATGGTGCACGACCTGTGCATACCGGTGGAGATCGTCGCCCACCCCATTGTGCGTGAGCCCGACGGCCTGGCCATGAGTTCACGCAACGCCTATCTGAATCCAGAGGAAAGGAAAAAAGCCACGCTCATTTACAAGGTGCTCTCCGCGGCGGCGACGATGATCGAGAATGGAGACCTGAACTATCAGGGCATCGAAGCGGAAGCCATGGCCTCGCTGGCGCGCGCGGGTTTCCGTCCCGAGTATGCCAGCATCCGCCGCAATGCCGATCTCGCCATGCCGGAAACCTGTGACCGGGAGCTGCGCATACTCGCCGCCGCCTGGCTCGGCAGCGCCCGCCTCATCGACAACGTCGCCATTCACCGCAAAAAATAATTTTAATGAATCAAAAAGATCACTGGGAACGCGCTTATTCGACCAAGCTTCCCGTGAAGCTGGGTTGGTATGAGCCTCATTTGCAGACCTCCTTGAACAGGATTAAGGAGATTAATCTGCCGAAGGACGCGCCGATTATCGACACCGGCGGTGGTGCCTCTACGTTGGTAGATGATCTTTTGGAGGGGGGTTGCCGATCAATCACTGTCCTAGATATATCGGAGCAAGCCCTGTCCGTAGCGAAAGCACGGTTGGGCAATAGAGCGGATTTGGTTAAATGGATAGTAGGGGATATCACTTCGGTTGATTTGCCGACACATCATTATGAGGTATGGCATGACCGAGCGGTATTTCACTTTCTCACTGAACCGGTGCAGCGGCGGAAATACCGGGATAATCTTCTGAACGCATTAAAGCCGGGCGGACATCTGATTATTGGTACGTTCGCGCCAGAAGCACCACCCCGATGCAGTGGCCTGCCGGTACAACGTTACAGCCTTGAGCAACTGAAACGCACGATGGGCGGAGAATTTGACTTAAAGCGCAGTCACAAAGAACTGCATGTCACACCAGGTGGTGTAGAGCAAACGTATCTTTATTGCCATTTTCGCAGAGAGACCGACAGACCGTAAGCTTGCGTCGGCAATGATGTATCAGAATTGGCGCGCCCGGAGGGACTCGAACCCCCGACCACTCGGTTCGAAGCCGAGTACTCTATCCAGCTGAGCTACGGGCGCGTGATTTCTGTGGATTCTATCAGGACGCTGCAGGTTCCTTAAACCATTCACTGAGTTTTTGCTTCGCCTGCGCGCGGATCTCCGGCGTGACGCTGGCCGCGACCACGGCCAGCGCTGCGACCATCACGCCGAGATCATCGGTGTAACCGATGATCGGGGTCAGATCGGGGATGGCATCGATCAGGCTGATGAAATACCCCAGTGCACCGATGATGGTGGCCTTGGCCCAGGCGGGCGTGGCCGGCGCGCGAGCCGTGTAGTAAAGAATCAGCGCCTTCTCGACGACCTCGCGTCCGGCTATGAGCGCGTAGGCTTTAAGCTTGTCCCAGAACGACTTGTCCGAGTATTCAATGCCGAAACCGGAGTTGTCGTAATCGGTCACGGGCGTTACCGCGATTTCAGTTGATACGCGATGACCGTGCCGTCCATCATCATCGGTAACAGCGCGATCCGCTTCTTCGACATATAGCCGACGTCGGCTGAACCCTGATGCAGATTGACGAGCACGTTGACCGTGCCGTCCGACGCCACGGTCATGAGCTTGCCCACCATCCAGTCGGTGGCCAGCACCTGACCGTCCGGCAGCAGCTCGATGCCGTCCATGTTGCCGACGGGCTGGCTGCCGCCGAAATCCTTGATGGACTTGTCGCGCATGGAGATCACCTTGACGCGGCCGGGTACGGGGGTACTGAAGCCACCCGCCGCCATCACGCCCCAGGCACCTTCGATCATCCGCCCGCCGGCGACATGCAGGCCGTTGGGATTTTCCAGCGTCGCGGAATCCAGCCACACCTCAAGCTTGCCCCGGTGCAGGCGATGGATCTTGTTCGTCACCATGTCGGAGACGTACACGTTGCCCCTGCCGTCGGTCGTGACGTCATTCAGAAACTTTGCGCCGGGCGCCTCATAACGATGGCTGATTTTCCCTTGCTTGATGTCGATCTCGACCAGTGCGTCGATATCAGCGGCATAAAGTTTGTCGCCGACGCGCCCCAGCCCCTTGGGGCCGTTGAGGCCCGTGACCCATTGCAGATCCAGCACCTTGCCGGCGGTGGACAGGCGCGAGATGAAACCGTTGCCGTCCCTGGCGCCGGCGTCGCCGTTGATGTTGGAGACGTAAATGACATCGCGTTGTTCGTCGTAGAGCGCAGATTCGGGGTGTTGGAATACCGCCTCCGTTTCCCAGAGCTTCTCAGCACTCCAGTTTGCCGCGGCGGCGGTGAAGGCGATCAGACTCAGCAGACAAAACACGAATGCTCGCATGGCGAATTCTCCTTGTTGAATCAACCGGTATTCTGACTTCTTAAAGTGAAAACAATTCCTTGAGTTTCGCGCCGGGATCGGCCGACGACATGAACGCCTCGCCGACCAGGAAGGCGTTGACGCCGCGCCGGCGCATCAACGCCACATCTTCCGGTGTGTGTATGCCGCTTTCGGTCACCACGGTGCGATCGGGCATCACGTCGACGAGCAAATCCAGCGTGGTATTGAGATCGGTGGCGAAGGAGCGCAAATCGCGGTTGTTGATGCCGATGAGCGGCGTACGCAGCAGATGTCCGCGTTCCAGTTCCTTGCGATCATGCACCTCCACCAACACGTCCATGCCCAGATCGCGCGCCAGTGAGGCCAGGTCCTGCATCAGCTTGTCCGGCAGGCAGGCGGCGATCAGCAGGATGCAGTCGGCGCCAAGCGCGCGGGACTCATATACCTGGTAGGGGTCAATCATGAAATCCTTGCGGATGACGGGCAAGGTGCAGGCCTGCCGTGCCTCGATCAGATGATCATCGGCGCCTTGAAAGTAATCGGCGTCGGTGAGCACTGACAGGCACGTCGCCCCCGCCGCCACATAGGATTTCGCGATGGCCGTCGGGGAATAATCTTCACGAATCACCCCGCGGCTGGGAGAGGCCTTTTTACATTCGGCAATGACGGCCGGTTGACCCAGCGCAATCCTGTTCTGGATGGCATTCGTAAAACCGCGCGGCGGTTTTGCCGACGCCGCTTTCCTCTTCAGTTCGGCGAGTTTCACTTTGGCGGCGCGCGCCGCCACTTCCCTGCGCTTGTGCTCCACAATCTCGCGGAGAATGTCCGGCGTGCCCATGATGGAAATACTCGAGCTCACCGCGTCTTCTGCGTGTAACGGATGAACCGTTGAAAGCAATCCAGTGCCTTGCCATCGGCGATCGCCCGCTGCGCCTTCTGTACCCCGCTCCTCCAATCACCGGCCAGACCGCACACATGGATGGCGGCGCCGGCATTGAGGCACACGATGTCGCGCACCGGCCCCGGTTCGTTGCGCAGGGCCGATTCCAGTTTGCGCAGACTTTCCCGCGCGTCGCCGGCCGCGAGATCCATGAGCGCACCACGCGGGATGTCCGCCTCCTCCGGCGTGATCGTAAAGCTGCGGATGGCGCCGTCGCGTAATTCTGCGACATGGGTCGGTCCGGCGATGCTGATCTCATCCAGGCCATCCTCGGCGTGCACCACCCAGACATGGCGGCTGCCGAGTTCACGCAACACCTCAGCCAGCGGGAGCAGCCACTTGCGGCTGTACACGCCGAGCACCTGGTTCACCGTGCGCGCGGGATTGGTGAGCGGCCCCAGCAGATTGAACAACGTGCGCACGCCCAGCTCACGGCGTGGCCCGACGACATGGTGGGTCGCGGCGTGATGCTTCGGCGCGAACATGAACCCCACGCCAGTCTCCCGGATGCATTCCACCACCCGCGCAGGCGTGAGATCGATCTTTGCGCCAGCCGTCTCCAGCACATCGGCGCTGCCGCTTTGGCTGGAGGTGGCGCGATTGCCATGCTTCGCCACATGCCCGCCGGCCGCCGCCACGACGAAGGCGCTGGCAGTGGAGATGTTGAAGGTACGGGCGCCGTCGCCGCCCGTGCCGCAGGTATCGACCAGATGCGGAAGGTCGATCGTCACTGCGGCGGCCTGTTCACGCATGACGCGCGCGGCGGCGGCGATTTCGGCCACGGTCTCGCCCTTCATGCGCAGCGCAATCAGAAAACCCGCGATCTGCGCCGGCGTGGCCGCGCCGCTCATGATCGCGCGCATGGCCATCGTCATTTCATCAGTCGTTAGATCGCGCCGCTCCGTCAGCGCCTGCAGATAAGACACTATCGACATGTCGTCAGCGACTTTTTAGAAAATTTTTCAGCAGCTGGTGACCATGCTCGGTCAGGATGGATTCGGGATGGAACTGCACGCCGGAGACATGATGCTGGCGGTGCCGTACGCCCATGATTTCATCCACACTGCCGTCGGCGCGCTCCGTCCATGCCGTCATCTCCAGACACGCCGGCAGGGTTTCCTTTTTGATCACCAACGAATGGTAGCGGGTGGCGGTAAACGGGTTGGCCAGATCGCGGAACACGTCCTTGCCAGTGTGCCGGATCAACGAGGTCTTGCCGTGCATCACTTCGCGCGCGTGCACCACGTCGCCGCCGAACACCTGACCGATGGCCTGATGCCCCAGACACACGCCGAGGATGGGCACCTGCGACTGGAAATGTCGGATCACATCCATAGACACGCCGGCCTCGTTGGGTGTACATGGGCCCGGTGAGATCACGATATGTTCAGGCTTCAATTTCCCAATTTCATCGACCGTGATCTGATCGTTGCGATACACCCGCACGTCCGCCCCCAGCTCGCCCAAATACTGCACCAGGTTGTAGGTAAACGAATCGTAATTGTCCAACATCAGCAGCATGATTGCGCACTCTATTTGTGCAATACCTTCAGGTCACGGGAAGCCGGCATTGTCGCCGGAAATCGCAACCAACGGAATCCCCGCATCGCGGGAAACGGCCAACAGCCTGCATTATTTGCCGAAGATGCTCTTGAACACGCCCTGCACGGCGTCGGTGGCGCTTTTTGCCGCTTCCTTGGTGGTGTCCGTGGTTTTCTCCATGACCGATTTCTGCTTTTGCGCCGATCTGAGCGGCTGGGTGCCGGCGGCGATGGCGCAGACATCGTCATCAGAACTTGCCCGGTCAAACAGCCCCTCGGCCAGCAACGTCAGTCCGCCGGTGGCCACTGCCGCCCCGACCTTGAGTCCGGCCTCGGCTGCGCCGCCGGCGTCGGTGGCCGGGTGCGGATTGGAGAGCGTGCCGCCCAGACGTACGAAGTCGCCGAGTGCGGCAATGTTGAGCCCGACACCGGTGCGCGGCTTGGGTTTGGCGCCGATATCGATGCGCTCGGTCTTGAGGTCCACCGTGCCGCCGCCCAGAATGCTGAGTTTGTCCGTGCGCACGCCGAGTCCAGTGGGGCCGCTGGCGACACCGTTTTTGATGCCGAAATTCACGACCGCGCATTCGATATTGGTGTAAGGATCGGATTTGGCCAGCGGGTTAAGCAGACGCAGACTGTCGAGCAGTAGATCCGTGCTGGCGAGATTGTTCGGCATGCGGCCTGCGCCGGCATGCACCAGCAGTTTGCCATTGCCATCACCCATGATTTCCGCTGCGGAAGCGCCATTGCCATGCAGGTCGAAAGTGAAATCAGTCGGTGCATTCTCCAGATGCTTGCCGGCCAGTTGCGGCAGCTGGCCGGGCAGGATGCCTTTGCCATGCAACTCGATATTGATCTTCGGTTTGGCGGCGGTGGCATCAGCCGATAACGTGCCATCCACCCTTCCGCCGGCCAGTCCGGCATCGAATGGGTCGAGCGTTAGCCGTCCGTTCGTCAAGGCCAAGGTGACGGCGACTTTGTCGAAAACCATCTTGTGTGTTTTTAAGACACCTACACGCAGCACGCCTTTGGCGTCCGCAACGCGCAAAGATGGAAACGGCAGCGGATTGGTGGAGAACATGCGCTCGCTTTTCTTTTCCTTTTCGGGGGACGGCAGAATTTCCGCCAGATCGATGAGGTTGGAATTGAATTCACCGCCGACGATTGGGCGTGGCCCAGTGGGATCGACCTGCAGATGCCCCGCCAGATCAGAATTCCCCACTTTCACGGTCAGGCTGGGAATGGAGTATCCCTGGCCCGTCTTTTTCTGCAGCGGGATTATCGAAGCCGAAACGGAAACCGGAGACAACGGCGGCAATTTGCGGCCGGCAAGATCGCCCAATGCAGCCAGTGTTTCGGCATTGAGCGAGATTTCCGCCCTGATGCCCTCGCCGGAGACGGGTCTTTCGGCCTCGCCGCGCAACGCGGCCTTCACCGCCTTGAGCCGGCCTTTCAAATCGAAGGGCCAGCGCTGGTTTTCGCGCAAGGCCTCCCATGAACCCACCGTACCCGACAGCGAAAGCGGGAGACCCCGGTAAGCACCATCGAAGTCCAGCGTGATTGGCGCTCCCGCCGAGGTGCTTTCCAGACGCAGGGATTTGATATCAAGCGACTGGCCTGCCGCCGCCTTCGCCTCATGGTATTGAAGCGTCGATTTCTCGACGCGGATCTGCCGCACCGCCAACGCGAATGGCAGAGGCGCCGCAGTATTCGCGGCGGTCGGCTTTTGATCGCCGATCACCCAGTTGCCTTCGCCTTTTTCGTTTGTTTCCAGCCACAGTTTCGCGCCCGACAATTCCAGGCGCTTGATCTCCAAATGTCCTCGCAGCAGCGGCAGCAGCGCGGCCTGCGCTTCCACTCGATCAATGACGGCGAGGTCCCCGTGCCTGCTCCACGCGGCATTGCCAAATCTGATGCCTTCCACCACCACTGTCGGCACCAGCGAAGGCGCGAACCGGATATCGCCGGTGATGCCGAAGCTGCGTCCGGTTTGCTTGGCGATCAGCGCCACCAGTTCGCCCTTGTAGCGATTGACATCGAAACGCCTCAACAGGCCGGCGCCAATACTGACGGCCAGCAGGCAGAACAACGTAAGAATCAGCAACACCCGTTTCATGGTGCTTTAACCGGAAAATAACCACTGACTTCAATTGTAGCCGCGAACCGGCGGTTTGATTACCCGGAAGTGTCGAGTCCGGCGGCGGCGAGCGTGACGGCCCGGAACATGGCGCGCGCCTTGTTCAAGGTCTCCTCCCACTCCGTGGCCGGAACGGAATCGGCGACGATGCCGCCGCCGGCCTGGATATGCAGCATGCCCCCCTTGATGACGGCGGTGCGGATGGCGATCGCCGTATCCATATTGCCGCTGAAGGCCAGATAACCCACGGCGCCCGCGTATACCCCGCGCTTGACCGGCTCCAACTCATCGATGATTTCCATGGCCCGGATCTTGGGCGCGCCGCTGACCGTGCCGGCCGGAAACGTGGCGCGCAAAACATCGATGGCGTTCAGGCCCGGCTTTAATTTACCAAGTACGTTGGAAACGATGTGCATGACATGCGAATAGCGTTCGATCACCATTTTTTCCGTCACGCGCACGGTGCCGATCCCGGCGACGCGGCCCACATCGTTGCGGCCCAAGTCAATCAGCATCAGGTGCTCGGCGATCTCCTTGGGATCCGACAACAAATCCTTTTCCAGCGCCAGATCCTCCGCCTCGGTCTTCCCGCGCGGGCGGGTGCCGGCGATGGGCCGCACGGTGATCATGCCCTCCTCCAGCCGTACCAGAATTTCCGGCGAGGAACCGACAACGTGAAAATCGCCGAGGTTGAAGAAGAACATGTAGGGCGACGGGTTCAGGCTGCGGAGCGCACGGTAGAGATCGAGCGGCGGCGCGGCAAAGGGGATCGACATGCGCTGCGACGGCACAACCTGCATCACGTCGCCGTCAATGATGTATTGCTTGATCCGTTCGACGGCCGCCATGTAGCCCTCGCGCGTGAACGAAGAGCGGAAATCCGCCTCAGTCACCTGCATGGCGCCTTCATGGCGGGGAACTCGAGGGTTGCCCTCCCGCAATTTCTTGATTAGATCATCCAGTCGTTGTTCCGCGGCCTGCAATGCGCTGTCGCTTTCTGCGTCGACGTGCACCACCAGATGCAATTTGCCCTTGAGGTTGTCCACAATCAGCACTTCATCGGAGAGCATGAGCAGAATGTCCGGCACTTCCAGCGGATCGGGATTGGGACAGGTGCGCAGGCGCGGTTCGATGTAGCGCACGCAATCGTAGCCGAAATAACCGACCAGGCCGCCGCTGAAGCGCGGCAATCCCGGCAACGAAGGAACACGATGGCGTTGATGGTACGACTCTATCCAGGCCAGCGGATCGGCCGCGCTGGCGCGCTCCACCTCCCGTCCGTCCTGGGTAACTGCGATATCTTCGCCGCGCACGCGGATGACAGTGCGCGCCGGCAGACCGATGAACGAGTAGCGGCCCCATTTCTCGCCGCCCTGCACCGATTCGAACAGATAGGAATGCGGACCGTCCGCCAGCTTGAGATACGCCGAAAGCGGCGTGTCCATGTCAGCCAGCACCTCCCGCGTCACCGGGATGCGGTTGTAACCCTGGCGCCGGAGCGCGTTGAACTGGGCGGCGTCCATGAAACGGGCGTCTAGAGGTGCGCGGATAAATCCGCCAGTGTCGGGATCACGGCATCCGGTTTTTCCACGCTGATGTCGTTGCCATGATTGTAGCCATAACTGACGCAAACAATGCGAAAACCGGCCGCCCGCGCGGCCTGGATGTCATTGATGGAATCCCCCACCATGACGCTGTGCGCAGGTCTGGCGCCGCATTTGTCCGCGCAATGCAAAAGCGGCAGTGGATCGGGTTTCCGTCGCGCCAGCGTGTCGCCGCTCACCACAATCTCAAACTCACCGCGGATGCCGAGCGAGCGCAGCAGCGGCTCGGTGAAGCGGGCCGCCTTGTTGGTGACGCAGCCCACCGGGCAGCCGAGGCTGCGCGCGTAACGCAACCCCTCCAGCGCACCGGGATAAAGACGGCTCAGTTCATCGGTGTGCTCGCCATACAATTCCAAAAAGCGGGCATGGGCGCGTTGATATTCCGCGGTATCATCGGGTTCCGCGTCCATCGCACGGGTGAGTGCGCGCTTGATGAGCCGCTCGGCGCCGTTGCCCACCCACATCCGCACCTGGGTTTCCCCGGCCGGCGCACGGCCCAATTCGCCGAGCATTTGATCAATGCAATAGGCGATGTCCGGCACACTGTCGACCAGCGTGCCGTCCAGATCGAATAACACCAGCTCGGGCACGCCGTTGTTCATGCCGGCACCTTCGCAAGTTCGGCGCGCATGGCCGCAATGGTCGCCGCATAGTCCGGGCTGCCAAAGATGGCCGAACCGGCGACAAAGGTATCCGCGCCGGCCTCCGCGATGGCGCGAATATTGTCGACCTTGACCCCGCCGTCGATCTCGAGACGGATGGCGCGCCCGCTGCTGCGGATGAGTCTGCGGGCGGCGCGCAATTTGTCCAGCGCCGCAGGGATGAACGATTGGCCGCCGAAACCGGGATTCACCGACATGATCAACACCATGTCCAGCTTGTCTAGCACATGATCAAGCGCGTTGAGCGGCGTGGCGGGGTTCAACACCAGGCCCGGTTTGCAGCCCGCGTCGCGGATCAGTTGCAACGAGCGATCCACATGATCGCTCGCCTCCGGATGAAAGGTGATATAGGTGGCGCCGGCCCTGGCGAAATCGCCGATCAGCCTATCCACCGGCCGCACCATCAGATGCACGTCGACGGGCGCGGTGACGCCGTGTTTACGCAGCGCCTCGCAGACCACCGGTCCGAAACTCAAGTTCGGGACATAGTGATTGTCCATCACGTCGAAATGGATGAAGTCGGCCCCTCCCTTGAGCACGCGCGCGACCTCCTCGCCCAGACGGGCAAAGTCGGCGGACAGGATGGATGGCGCGATAACGTACGGATTCATAAGCCATATGCCCTTGCAAGGGGCGCCACTTTACCCGATTGGCGGCCGCATTTCAGCCTTGGGTGTCAGCGATGTAAAAATCACGCGGCGTTGGTTGTGAGATACTTTCACCGGATCATTACAGCCCGCCATGTTTTTCGCACTCAGCCTGCATATCCTGGCCGCCATCGTCTGGGTGGGCGGAATGTTCTTCGCCTACGTCTGTCTGCGGCCGGCGGCGGTGACATTGCTGGAGCCGTCGCTCCGCCTGCGATTGTGGATTGCCGTCTTCCGGCGTTTCTTCCTGTTTGTTTGGCTGGCGGTGGTGCTGCTCCCGGTAACCGGGATGTACATGGCCGATCGCCTGTACAGCGATATCGCCTCAGCCCCGGCGGCGATAGTGCTGATGGCCGGCATCGGCACCCTCATGATCCTGCTCTATTGGCACGCCTTCTTCGCGCCCTACCGCCGGTTGCGGCGATGCGTCGCGTTGGGCGATTTCAAGGAGGGGGGGCGACAACTTGCCCGTATCCGCCGCATCATCGGCGTCAACACCCTGTTGGGCGCCTTGGTGGTGCTGATGGCCGTGGCCGGGCAAATCATGAATTAACCGCCGGGCTTTATTGTCAAAAACCTGACGATCTTGTCGGTAATGCCAACAATAACAATAAATGTGCTTGAGGGTATAATCAATAAATGATATATTAAACAATCAGTTATATTTATGGCATGACCAATGCTTATCCCTAGACAGGCAACAACTCAACCATGAGGTTTTAAGTTTATGAATACTGCTTTCAACAAACAACGCGGTTTTACCTTGGTGGAAATCGCCATCGTACTGGTCATCATCGGCCTGCTGCTGGGCGGTATATTGAAAGGCCAGGAGCTGATCACCAGCGCCCGCGTACGCAACATCGCCGACCAGAACTCCGGCGTCCAGGCCGCCTATTACGGGTTCATCGACCGCTACCGCCAGGTGCCGGGCGACATGACCGGTTCCGGCGCTAATTCAGTTTGCAATGTGGTCAGTGCCAATGCAGCTGGTTGTTCCGGTGGCACCACGACGATCGCGGGCGATGCCAACGGTCAACTCAAGCCCAATGATTGGGGTGAAGGTTCGGCGTTATGGGCACATCTGTCCGCCGCCAATTTCATCCAGGGTGCCTATGTAGGCGGCGCCACGGACGCCACCAGCTACTCACAGGACAATGTCGCACCGAAAAATGCCTTCAATGGTTACATCATGCTGACTCAATCTGCGGATTATGTAGGTGGAACCCCCACCACCCGTCTGCTGATGGTGGTGGGCCATCTGATTCCGGCCAACGTCATGAGTGAATTGGACCGCAAGATAGATGACGGCCTTCCGTTGACCGGTGTACTGCGCGCGACCCCGAATTCGGGTAACGCGCTGGGCAGCGTGTCGACAATTTCCGCCAACTGCACCACCACTTCCGGCACGACCACGATTTGGGACATCAACACCAACGACCAGGACTGCGGCGGGGCTTATCTGTACTGATGTTTTGATATTTTGATGTTTTTGGTTGCGACTCCTCCAACTTAAGCCCGCCTCTGGCGGGCTTTTTGTTTGCGGTCATTCGACCTCGCCTTGACCTGCTAAACTTGCGCCATGCCGCACGCACTCCGTTTTCATGCCGTCCGCAAAAACTATGGGCGGTTAAGCGTGTTGCGAGGCATCGACCTCGAAATCCCCGCCGGGGAGTTTTGCGGATTGGTGGGCGTCAACGGTGCCGGCAAGACCACGCTCATCAAGAGCCTCCTCGACCTCTGCGCCATCGACGGCGGGCGCATCGAAATCTTCGGGACCACGCATAAGGAGACCGCCGCGCGCGCGCATCTGGCCTATCTGCCGGAGCGTTTTCTGCCACCACACTACACCACCGGCCGGGATTTCATGGAACTCATGCGCACGCTGCACGCGGCGACTTACACCGCCCCGCAGTGCGAGGCGGTGCTGGCGGCGCTGGATTTCGATCCCGGCGCGCTCGCCAAGCCGGTACGCGCATTGTCCAAGGGCATGGCGCAAAAACTGGGATTGGCGGCCACCCTGCTGTCTGGAAAACCATTGTTTGTCCTCGACGAGCCGATGAGCGGACTGGACCCCAAGGCCCGCGCCCTGCTCAAGCAATACCTGTTGGGCTTGCGCGGGCGGCAGCAGACCTTGTTTTTCAGCACTCATTTGTTAAGCGACGTGGAGGCACTCTGTGATCGCGTCGCCATCCTCCATGGAGGAGAATTGCGCTTCACGGGCCGGCCGGCGGAATGTTGCGCCCAATTCGCGGCGCCGACCTTGGAACAGGCGTATCTGCGGTGCGTGGAGTGATTCGCGGTTATGGCGCTTCTTCGATCACGAAGTCGTGGGTGATGGCCGCGGTCTTGCCCAGCATGATGGAAGCCGAGCAGTATTTTTCCGCGGACAGTTCCACGGCGCGTCTGACCTGGGATTCAGCAATCTGCCTGCCCCGGATGATGAAATGCACATGAATGCGGGTGAAGACCTGCGGCGGGGATTCGGCACGCTCGGCATCGAGTTCGACCTGGCAGTCCCGTACGTCCTGGCGCGCCTTCTTCAGGATATGCACGACATCGTAGGCGGTGCAGCTACCCATACCGAGTAGTACCATCTCCATCGGTCGTGGGCCCAGATTCCGACCGCCGCCTTCCGGTGGTCCATCGATGATCACGGCATGCCCGCTGGCCGATTCGGCCACGAACATGGCCCCATCCACCCATTTCACGGCGCCTTTCATCTGCCCCCCTTAATTCAAGGATCGAACGCCTTTGAATTATCGCACATCGACAATCAACAGCGGCTTCACTAGACTAGGCACTTATCCGCCCCCAAATGACCTGTTGGGAACGGGGACAAGTGATGCCGGATCCGCGCCTGCCCGTGAAGGGCAATGAAACCATTCGCCGCTTCCTCGAACATTGCCAGAGGAAGATGTATCCCGCCAAAAGCACCATCATTCGGCAGGGCGACCCCTCGAGTGAGTTGTACTACATCGTCAGCGGCTCGGTGACGGTTTTGCTGGAGGACAAGAACGGCCATGAGATCGTTCTGGCCTACTTGAACGCCGGTGATTTCTTCGGCGAGATCGGCCTCTTTAACGAGAACGTCGGCCGCACCGCCTTCGTGCGCGCGCGTGGCGCCAGTGACATCGCCAGCATAAGCTACGACGCCATCAAGGCGCTCACCTCACTTATGCCGGATTTGATTTTCGTCATTGCCTCGCAACTGGCGTTGCGTCTGCGCCGCACCAATACCAAGGTCGGCGATCTGGCGTTTCATGATGTCGCCGGCCGCATCGCGCGCACACTGCTGGACCTGTGCAAGGAACCCGACGCCATGACCCATCCCGACGGCATGCAGATCCGCATTACCCGCCAGGAACTGGGGCGCATCGTTGGCTGTTCGCGCGAGATGGTCGGGCGCGTGCTCAAATCGCTGGAAGAACAGCATCTGCTGACGGCCCACGGCAAGACCATCGTGGTCTTCGGGGTGCGATGACGGCGCCCGCCATTGACAAGGCGGGGATGACTCCGGACAATCGCGCCCTCCCGCGATGGCTACGTAGCTCAGCCGGTTAGAGCGCGGCACTCATAATGCTGAGGTCGGTGGTTCGAGTCCACCCGTAGCCACCAACAATCCATCCGCCGTTTCCAACCCGCACCACCGGGCGAGAGTTCTTGGATTCCAATGGAGTCGCACTTGCGGGATGATTCACCATCACCTGAGAGCCTCATGGTACGAAGATACCCCATGCCATCTGCCCGGAAACATTGGTCACGCCGGTGCGTGCTGAAAAACGCGTTGCTGGCGTTACTGCCGTGGAAATTGTTTATCGACCCACGGATGGTGGCGGCCGGTGCGTACCCCGAAACCACCGCCGCACTGGAGACTGCATATCAGAGAGAGGTGAATGCACAGCAAATGTATTTGTCGTTCAGCCACAAGGCAAAGGCGGACGGTTATGATGGCGTGTCGTATCTGTTCTTTGCCCTTGCCGCCTCGGAGCAGATTCACGGGCGCAACTTCCAGAGGATCCTCGAAAGCCTCGGTACGAGACCGCAATATTCCCCCGCTCCGGTAACACCCTTGAGTACGAAGGAGAACCTGATTGTCGCGGCCAATGACGAAATCGACACCATCGACAACCTGTATCCTCAAACCCTCAAGCGTATCGAACCTGAAGGCCATCCGGAGGCGGTTGCTTACGTCACTTATGCGTGGCAATCCGAGAAACAGCATCGCGACATGATTGAGAAAGTGCAGGCCTATTCCGAAGATTTTTTCGACAAGGTGGTACAAACCATCAATGAATTCACCAGCCGCTATTTCATCTGCCAGAATTGCGGTTCCACGCTCAAGGACCTCCCGTCCGGGAACTGCCCCATTTGTGACCAGCCATCAGGCAGCTATCGGAAAATCGACC
>Ga0335077_10000869_pt1 | contig 34462 bp, 35 predicted proteins | sample Lox_Sample_31_FD_207151 | JGI IMG/M metagenome (GOLD analysis project Ga0335077, IMG submission 207151) | Soil microbial communities from Loxahatchee National Wildlife Refuge, Florida, United States - Lox_Sample_3.1 | ecosystem: Environmental > Terrestrial > Soil > Wetlands | place: USA... | reverse complement strand
GCTCGGCGTTCGCGCCGCGTGCCGGGAGGCCGGTGACGTCGCGGCGCGCGTCGCCGTCCGCTTCGACGAGCTGGTGGAGTCGTTGCGGCTGACGCGCGCGCTTCTCGACGCGCTCCCCGCGGGCGAAGTCGCCCTGCTCTACCCGGGCTCGCCGGGAGAGCGCTTCGGCCTGGGCATCGTCGAGGGATGGCGTGGGCCGATCGTCGTCGCGCTGGACAGCGGGCCCCGGGGATCGGTCCGTCGCTGTCATCCCCACGACCCGTCGTGGCAGAACTGGCCGGTGCTCGAGCACGCCGTGATCGGCAACATCGTTCCGGACTTTCCCCTGATCAACAAGTCGTTCAATCTTTCCTACAGCGGGCACGATCTGTAGGCGACGCATGTACCAGCTCCTGCGCCAGATCGCCCGAACGGGCATCAAGACCGAACCGAAGCCCGATCCGGCGACCGAGGCCGCCGCCGTCGCGAGGCTACAGGCGCAGATCCTCAACACGCTCGGACGAGCGCTGGCCATCCGCCAGGTCGACGCGGGCTCGTGCAACGGCTGCGAGCTGGAGATCCACGCGCTCGGCAATCCCTACTACAACCTGGAGGGCCTGGGCATCAGATTCGTCGCGAGCCCCAGGCACGCCGACTTGCTGCTCGTGACCGGCCCGGTTTCGAAGCACATGGCGATCGCGCTCCGGCGGACCTACGACGCGACGCCGGACCCGAAGCTGGTCGTGGCCGCCGGCGACTGCGGCTGCACCGGCGGCGTCTTCGGCGAGAGCTACGCGAGCCTGGGCCGGGTCGCCAACGTGATCCCGGTCGACGTCACGATCGCCGGCTGCCCACCGACGCCGACCGCGCTCCTCCGGGGCATCCTCGCCGCGATCTCCGCGGCACCGCGCTCCGCGGTCTCGCCGCAGCCGGGACCGTCCGCGGAATCCTGAAGCCGGGCCTTGAAATGCGCTGCGACGCCGCCAAGTGTGGGGCGTACGCGGCGGAATGCCGCTGCGAATCCCATTTCAAGGAGAGGAGCACCATGTCGAGTCTCATCAGCTATTACAGCCCGCTGGATCGGGTGTTCGGCTCGCTTCTCCCCGCGATCAACGGCGATGCCGGCCTCGACGGCGCTTCGCTCAAGTTGGACGTGGTGGAGACGCCCGAAGCCTACGTCGTGAAGGCGGAAGCCCCCGGTGTGGCCAAGGACAGGATCGAAGTCAAGGTCGAAGACCGCGACGTCACGATCAGCGCGGAATTCCGCGAAGAAACCGAATCGAACGGCAAGGCGCTGTGGACCGAACGGCGCTACGGCAAGTCGAGCCGCACGATCCGCCTGCCCGAAGCGATCGACGCCAACGGCGCCCAAGCGAAGCATGTGGACGGCGTTGTGCAACTGACGCTACCCAAGGTCGCCAAGGCGACACGCAAGCAGATCACGATCCAGTAAGTAGGAGGCGCCGGAAGAGCGCTCGCAGCACCCGCAAGGCGCGGCACTCCAGGGCCGCGCCTTGTTTTTTGGTCGCCCTAGCGCGTCCCCATGATGTCGCGATCGTTGAACGGCTGGATTGGGCGCGCGTTCATCGGATAGAGGCGCCCGAAGTGCGCAATTTCGTCGGCGGAGATCTGCACCGGCAACTTGAGCACGTACCACGTGACCTGCTCCGAGCAGGGCGGGGTGGTGAGCGAACCCGCGTAGGTGTAGTAGCCCTTGTCGTTCGGCAGCAGGTCGAGCGCGCTGATCTTCACGGCGTCGACGCTCACTTCCTTGCCCTTCTCCTTCGGCAGGTTGTCCCAGACCGCCTTGATCAGCTTGTTCTCCTTGCCGGCGTCCAGCAGGACGGCGATCACCATGAGCTTGCCGTCGGGGCCCTTGTGCACGAGGTGCGCGTCCATGTCGTGGCCCTTGCCGTCGATCTTTTCCTCCGCCGGCTTGTGGAAGTGGAACTGCTGCAGCTCGTAGTGCTTGCCGTCGATCGACACGAAGCTGCCCGGCGGATAGACCACTTCGACGGTGTGCCCGTTGTCGACGACCTTGAGCGGGACCGTCTTGTAGTTGAACAGCAGCCCCGGGAGGTCGCCCTTGCGCGCCTTCGCGTCCGGGATGTCGATCGGCGATTGCTTGCTCTCCTCGCCGGCCTTGCACGATTTGAAGTCCTTCGACAGGGCGGCCCACTTGGCCGGTCCGGTCGCGCCGGCATAGCTCCAGCTGCCGAGCTCCGCCGCAAAGCCGCGGGGCGCGGCCGACACCAGCGCGGCGGCCGCGACGACGGCGAGAATGCGTGCCAGAGAGTTCTTCATGACGATCCTCCAGGATGGTCTTTGTCGAGGCGACCTCGAGGGGGCGCGAAGGCCGCGTTGCCGTCCGCAACGGTACCGCAACGCTCTCCCGGCCGCTAGCCAAGCAGGTCGGACGCCGCCTTCCTGCCCCGGCCGTTGCGCGACGCCGCGACCGGAGCGCGCGCCGCCTTCGAGCCGTGGCGCTCGAGCGCCGGCTTCAGATAGCGCCCGGTGAAGCTCGCCGCCGCGTTCGCGATCTGCTCCGGCGGACCCTCGGCGATGATCGTGCCGCCGCCGTCGCCGCCTTCCGGGCCCAGGTCGATGATCCAGTCCGCGGTCTTGATCACGTCGAGGTTGTGTTCGATCACGACAACGGTGTTGCCGTGATCGCGCAAGCGGTGCAACACGGAGAGCAGCATCTCGATATCGTGGAAGTGCAGCCCCGTCGTCGGCTCGTCGAGGATGTACAGCGTACGACCGGTGTCCCGCTTGGACAGTTCCAGGGCGAGCTTGACGCGCTGCGCCTCGCCGCCGGAGAGCGTCGTCGCCGACTGCCCCAGCGTGACGTAGCCCAGGCCGACGTCGAGGAGCGTGGCCAGCTTGCGCGCGACCGCCGGGACCGGCTCGAAGAACGCGTAGGCCTGCTCGACGGTGAGCGAGAGCACGTCGTGGATGTTCCTGCCCTTGTACTGGATCTCCAGCGTCTCTCGGTTGTAGCGCTGGCCGTGGCACACGTCGCAGGCCACGTAGACGTCGGGCAGGAAGTGCATCTCGACCTTGATCAGCCCGTCGCCCTGGCAGGCCTCGCAGCGTCCGCCCTTGACGTTGAAGGAGAAGCGCCCCGGGCCGTAGCCGCGCTCGCGCGCCTCCTTGACCTGGGCGAAAAGCTCGCGGATCGGCGTGAAGAGGCCCGTGTATGTCGCCGGATTGGAGCGCGGCGTGCGGCCGATCGGGCTCTGATCGACGCTGATCACCTTGTCGTAGAACTCCGCGCCGGTGAGCTCCTCGTACGGCGCCGGCTCAGCCGAGCTTCCGTACAGGTGCCGCGCGATCGCGTGATAGAGCGTGTCGTTGATGAGCGTCGACTTGCCGGAGCCCGACACGCCGGTCACGCAGACGAAGAGACCGACGGGCAGCTTCAGCGTGACGCCCTTGAGGTTGTTGCCGCTGGCCCCGGCGATCGTGAGAACGCGTTCGGGATCGACGCGGTGCCGGCGCGGTGGAACCGGAATCTGGCGGCGTCCTGCGAGATACTGTCCGGTGAGGGAGTGCGCCGCGCGGCGGATGTCCTCGGGCGTGCCCTGGGCGACCACCTGCCCGCCGTGCTCGCCGGCGCCGGGACCCATGTCGACGACATGATCCGCGGACAGGATCGCCTCGGTGTCGTGCTCGACGACGATCACGCTGTTGCCGAGGTCGCGCAGGTGCTTGAGCGTGGCCAGCAGCCGGTCGTTGTCGCGCTGGTGCAGGCCGATCGACGGCTCGTCGAGCACGTACATGACGCCGGTCAGCCCCGAGCCGATCTGCGAGGCGAGCCGGATGCGCTGCGCCTCCCCGCCGGAGAGCGTCTCGGCCGAGCGGTCGAGCGACAGGTAGTCGAGCCCGACGTTGTTCAGGAACTGCAGTCGGCTGACGATCTCCTTGACGATCTTCTCGGCGATCGCCTGGCGCTGCCCGTCGAGCTCCATGCCGCGGAAGAACTCGCTCGCCACCTTGAGCGGCCAGTTGCTCACCTCGAAGATCGGCTTCTCGCGCCCCGGCGGTCCGACCTTCACGTGGCGCGCCTCGCTCTTGAGCCGCGTCCCCCCGCACTCCGGGCAGGGCTTGGAGTTGAGGTACTTCGCGAGCTCCTCGCGCACCATCACCGAATCGGTCTCGCGGTAGCGCCGCTCGAGATTCGGGATGATCCCCTCGAAGGCGTGTTCGCGCGTGACCGCGCGGCCGCGGTCGGTCAGGTACTGGAAGGCGATCTTCTCCTTATCGCTGCCGTACAGGACGATCTGCTGCACGCGCTCGGGCAGCTCGTCGAAAGCCAGCTCGAGATCGAAGCTGTAGTGCTTCGCGAGGCTCTGCAGAAGCTGGTAGTAGAACTGGTTGCGCCGGTCCCAGCCCTTGATCGCGCCGGAGGCGAGCGAAAGATGCGGGAAGGCGACCACGCGCTTGGGGTCGAAGAAGGTGATCGTGCCCAGGCCATCGCACCGCGGGCACGCGCCCATCGGGTTGTTGAACGAGAAAAGCCTGGGCTCGAGCTCCTCGAGCGAGTAGTTGCAGATCGGGCAGGCGAACTTCGCGGAGTACAGATGCTCGCGCCCCTCGCTCCCGGTCCCGCTTTCGTCATCCATGTCGACCGCGATCGCCCGGCCATCGCCGTGCCTGAGCGCCGTCTCGAAGGACTCCGCCACCCGCTGCTTCATGTCCGGCCGGACGCGCAGCCGGTCGACGACCACCTCGACCGTGTGCTTGACGTTCTTCGCGAGCTTCGGCACGGCGTCGAGCTCGTGGACGGTGCCGTCGACGCGCACGCGCACGAAGCCCTTGGCACGGAGCTCGAAGAGGAGCTCCTGGTGCTCGCCCTTGCGGTTGACCACCGCCGGCGCAAGGATCATCAGCTTCGTTTCCTCCGGCATGGTCAGCACCGCGTCGACCATCTGCGATATGGTCATCGCGGCGAGCTTCTGCTCGGGATGGTTCGGACAGTACGGCTCGCCGACGCGGGCGTAGAGAAGGCGCAGGTAGTCGTGGATCTCGGTCACCGTGCCGACCGTCGAGCGCGGATTGTGCGAGGTCGCCTTCTGCTCGATGGAGATCGCCGGCGACAGGCCCTCGATCAGGTCGACGTCGGGCTTTTCCATGAGCTGCAGGAACTGCCGCGCGTACGCCGAGAGCGATTCCACGTAGCGGCGCTGGCCCTCGGCGTAGAGCGTGTCGAACGCGAGAGAGCTCTTGCCGGAGCCGGAGAGACCGGTGATGACGATCAGCCGCTGCCGCGGGAGATCGAGATTGACGTTCTTGAGATTGTGCGTGCGCGCGCCGCGGATGCGGATGTATTCCATGGGTGCGAAAAAACGAGGCAACCTGCTAATATACTCCTTTTCGCACGTTCGTTCGGAGCGCTTCACGTCTCCGGCTCGCAGCGAAGCCGATCAGCTTCTCATCCTTCGGTCTGAAGCCACGACCGTCGTGGCGGCCTACCATTTCGACAGCTATCCGCGGGAGAAATCCGATGGCATCCGTGAACAAGGTCATTCTCGTCGGCAACCTCGGCCGGGATCCCGAGACGCGCTACACGACCGGCGGCGATGCGGTCACGAACATCCGCGTGGCCACGACCGACACCTGGAAAGACAAGAACGGCGAGAAGCAGGAGCGCACCGAGTGGCACACGGTCGTCTTCTTCGGACGCCAGGCGGAGATCGCGGGCGAATACCTCAAGAAGGGCAGGCAGGTCTACGTCGAAGGGCGGCTCCAGACGCGCAAGTGGCAGGACAAGGAGGGGCAGGACCGCTACACCACCGAGATCGTCGCCGACCGCATGCAGATGCTCGGCAACCGCGAGGGCAGCGGCTCGCCTGCGCCCGAGTTCGCCGAGCGCAACGCCGCGGCCGAGCCGCGAGCCCCGGCGAAAGCGTCCGGCGCACCGCCCAAGAAGAACGTCGACGACCTGGACGACGACATCCCGTTCTAGAGGGATGTCATCCCGGCGGGGGCCGGGATCCAATTTCGCACGCTACCGTGTACGCGTTGCCACTTGGGCCCCGGCCTACGCCGGGGCGACCGCCGAAACAGTCCGCGCCGAGGGCGCAGGTTCGTCGCGCGCCCCCGCGCTGATCACGCCGCCACCCAGGCAGAGCTCTCCGTCGTAGAGCACGAGATACTGTCCCGGCGTCGGCGCCCACTGCGGCGCGTCGAACTCCACCCGGCAGCGATTGCCTTCGAGAGCGAACACGCGACACGGCGCATCCGCCATGCGATAGCGGGTCTTGGCGGCGAGACGGCTGCCCGGCACCGGAGACTCGCCGCCGATCCAGTGCATCTCCACGGCCTCGACAACGCTCGCGTACAACCGGGGATGATCGTGTCCCTGCACGACGATCAGCGCGTTGCGCGCGTCGTCCTTGGCATAGACGAACCAGGGTGCATCGCGATCGCGCGTGCCTCCGATTCCGAGGCCCTGACGCTGCCCGAGCGTGTAGTAGGCGAGCCCGTGATGGCGACCGAGGACGCGGCCGGCCTCGTCTTCGATCGGCCCCGGTGTGCGCGGCAGGTAGCGGGCGAGGAAATCGCGGAACGGACGCTCGCCGATGAAGCAGATGCCGGTCGAGTCCTTCTTGGCGTAGGTCGGGATACCGTTCTCGCGCGCGAGCGCTCGCACCGCCGACTTGGCGAGCGCACCGACGGGGAAGAGCGTCCGGGAGAGCTGCGCCTGGTCGAGCTGGTGGAGGAAGTAGGTCTGATCCTTCGCCCCGTCGATCGCCTTCGCGAGCGCGACGCCGCGCTCCGTTTCACGCAGGCGCGCATAGTGGCCCGTGGCGATCCGATCCGCGCCCAGCGCCAGCGCGTGCTCGAGAAAGGCCTTGAACTTGATCTCGCTGTTGCACAGTACATCGGGATTGGGCGTGCGCCCGGCACGGTATTCCGCGAGGAAGCGCGCGAAGACGCGCTCGCGGTACTCGCGGACGAAATTCACGGCCTCGACTTCGATCCCCAGGACATCGGCGACGGCGACCGCGTCGACGAGGTCCTGCCGCGACGTGCAGTACTCGTCGGTGTCGTCGTCGTCCCAGTTCTTCATGAACACGCCGACGACCTCGTGCCCATCGCGCCGGAGCAGCCAAGCGGCGACCGACGAGTCGACGCCGCCGGAAAGGCCCAGCACGATGCGATGCTTCGAAGCCATGGCGAAGGTTCGAGCGGGTCAGCTCGCGAATCGTAGCGCGTCCAAACAAAAAGGGCAGGACCGCCGCCCTGCCCTCCGTGCCGATGCGACTCGCGGCGCTACTGTCCGGAGGCTTTCTTCTCCTGTGCCTTGAGCGCGTCCTGCTTGGCTTTCGTGTCGGGAAGCGGCTTGGGGTCGTTCTTCGTCGCCTCGACGGACTTGTCCATGGCTTCGGCTCTCGCGGGGGCGTTGGCGGTGCCGGTCTTCTCCATGTGCGACAGTTCCTTGTGCTTCTTGGCGCGCTTCGCCTTCTTCGCCGCGGCTTTCTGCTCCGGCGTCATGTTGGCCTGCGCAGCCTTGGCAGCGTCCCGGTCGGCCTTCATCTTGGCCTCGTCGACCGGCGGGGAAGCCGTCTTGTCGCCTTGCGGCATCTGCGCCAGCGCGCCGAGCGCGAACGTTCCAGCCGCCAGTACTGCGAGTGCGACGCCTGCCTTCCTAGCTGTCATGGGCTGCTCTCCCGCGTCGTCCGGCGACCCGCACGATCGATCAACCGAAAATCAGGGGCCGCGCGAACGCACCAGACGATCGTCAACAAGCACAAGGGCGAGGTTCTCCCTCGCCCTGCTGCCGTCGACCCGTTCGATTATTGGCCGCCGGCCTTCGACGAAGCCTTCTCTTGCTCGGTCAGCGCCTTCTGCTTCGCAGCCTTGTCCGGAAGCGCCTTGGGCTGCGTCTTCGAGGCTTGTGCATTCGCCTTGTCCTGCGCCTGCTGCATCGCCTTGTTGCCGGTATCGCCTTCCTTGGAGGTGGCGGTGGTTTCTTGCTGATGCTTGGCCCGTGCAGCCTTCTTCTGCTCCGGCGTCATGTTGGCCTTCGCCTTCCGGGCGGCATCTCTCTCGGCCTTGAGCTTCGCCTGATCGACGGGCTCCGGAGGCGTCTTGTCGCCCTGCGGGGTCTGGGCCATCAAGGCGACCGAACCCAACGCGAAGGCACCGGCGAACAGTGCGATAAGTAGTTTTTTCATCGGTTCATCCTCAGTGAAGAAAGCGTTTTAGTCGATCTGCCGGCCGAGGCCCGAAGCCGAGGCTCGAGACAAACGTAAAAGCTTTTTGATTCTATTGAAGTTTGTGGCTGAAGGCAACAATCCGGGCCTTGCTGCATGCCCGGACTGTTGCGTGGCAGCCACGCCCTTTACTTGGTCGGCGCGGGGGCGCTGTCCTTGGGCGCGCTGGCCGGCTTCGCCATGCTGTCCGAGGAAGCGTTTGCCGAGGTCTTCTTCTTGCTCTTCTTCTTGTGCTGATGGCCCTTCTTGGCTTCGGTCTTCGCGGCCGGCGCGCTGTCGGTCTTGGCGGCCGGAGCCTGTGCCGGGGGCGTCGCAGGGGTTTGGGCCGCGACGCTCAGCGACACGGCAAAGGCGCTCGCGATCAGCGCCGACATCAACTTGCTCATGCTTTTCCTTTGATTGGTTGTGAATAAACGACACATTCAGTGTGTCAGGCGCATTAACGCCCCACCGCCCGGCAGGTTGACACTGTAGGGTTGGGTTTTGGCCGCCTGGATCCCGATCAGCGGGTCGGCGGCCGGTTCCTCGAGCCGGCGTCGACGTCCAGCGTCGCCTGCAGCCAGTCGCGCAGCAGCGGCACGGTGACGGGACGCTTGGCGGCCAGCGACAGCCGGTCGAGCGCAGCGACCGCCCCGAGCAGCGAGCCCATGTCGCGCCGCCCATGGCGCAGCAGGTACTCGATCACCTCGGCCGACAGGGCGAAGCCGCGCTGGCGCGCGTACTCGGCGAGCGCGGCGCCTTTCTGGTCGTCGGACAAAGGCAGCGCCTCGTAGACCAGGCCCCAACCCAGGCGGGTGCGAAGATCCTCGCGCAAGGGGAGTGCCGCGAGTGGCGTCCGCCCGGCCGCAAGCATCCGGGCGCCCCGCTGCCGGAGCGCGTTGTACGCGGTGAAGATTCGCCCCGCCGCCGCAGCGTCGGCCTCGTCGACGCGGTCGATGGCCAGCAGGTCGGCGCCCGCCGTCGCATCGGACGCGAGCGACGCCGGCTCGGGACAATAGCTCGCCCGCAGGCCCTTCTCGAGCGCGCGCGCCACCGCCGCGTGCAGGAGATGCGTCTTGCCGGTTGCCGCCCCGCCCCACACCAGGAAGCTCGGCGCGGGATCCTCTCCTTCCGCGAAGCGCGTGAGCGCGGCGACCAGCTCGCCGTTGGAGCCCGGCAGGAAATTCGCCAGCCGCTGCGGCTCGGGCGGCGCCAGCTCGAACGTGAGCTGTTCCAAGTCAGCGGTACAGGTCGGTGTCGACGTACTCCGCCCGGAGGTGCCTCAAGGCCACCAGGAGCGCCGCGCTGGCGGGCAGCGCGATGAGCACGCCGGCGAAGCCGAAGAGCTCGCCGAAGGCGAGCAGGGAGAAGATGACGGCGAGGGGATGCAGGCCGATCCGGTCGCCGACGAGCAAGGGCACCAAGACGTAGTTCTCGAGGAGCTGGCCGATGCCGTAAACCGCGAGCACGGCGAGGAATCCCGGCAGCCCCGTCCACTGCAGGAGCGCCGCGATCACGCCGAGGGTCAGCCCGAGGCCGAAGCCCACGTAGGGGATGAAGACGAGCAACCCGGTCAGGATGCCGATCGACAGCGCGTGCTGCAATCCGGCGATCCAGAGCCCGATCGAGTAATAGACGGCCAGGACGAGCATCACCGAGAGCTGGCCGCGGATGAACTCGGCGAGCACCGCGTCGATTTCGCGGGCGATGGTGCGCACGCGCGGCACCCAGCGCCGCGGCAGGAGCTCGTCGACGCGGGCCACCAGTTTTCCCCAGTCGCGCAGCAGGTAGAACATCACGACCGGGATCATCGCCACGTTGATCACGATGCCCAGCAACATCGTGCCGCCGGCCTTGAGGCTGTGGAGGATCTTGAGCCCGAGCTGCTCGGCGCTCGAGAGATTCTCGGCGATGAGCTCCTTGATCGACGCGAGGTCGAACTGCATGTCGATGTCGAGCGCATCGTGCAGCCACGGCTGGATGCGCGCGAAGAGCTGCGCCGTGAGCTCCGGCAGCCGGCGCACGAGCTGCATCACCTCGCTTTGCGCCAGGGGAACGAGGACCAGGATCAGTCCGGTGGCCAGCAGCAGGATCACGATCACGACGATCGTCGTGCCGAGCGTGCGCGGCACGCGGCGGCGCTCCGCCCAGGTCACGGCGGGATGCCCCAGGTAGGCGAGCGCCGCGCCCACGAGAAACGGTGTCAGGACCCCGCCCAGAAACGTGACGAGCAGCGCGAGCACGAGCGCGGCGGCGGCGATCCAGAGGTAGTGCACGGGCCGCAGCTCGCGCGGTGCGACCGGCGGGACGTCGGCGAGTTGGTCGCCGGGCGTCGGCTGCAGGTCGGGCGAAGGCTGGAGCATGGGATCGTGGCGGCGGGAGCTCACTCTTTTTTCTGTAGAATGAAGCACAAAACCGCAGCACTTTACCCCGCCCTCCCGCGCGACTCAAATCCGATGCCTCGCAACGCCTCCGGCGAGAAGCTTTCCTACCGGACGGCCGGCGTGGACATCGACGCGGGCGACCGCCTGGTCGAGAACATCAAGCCGTTCGCGCGGCGAACGCTGCGCCCCGAGGTGCTAGCCGGCATCGGCGGCTTCGGCGCGCTGATCGAGCTCCCGAAACGCTACCGCGAGCCCGTGCTGGTCGCGGGCACCGACGGCGTGGGCACGAAGCTCAAGCTCGCGCTCGCGCTCGGCCGGCACGATACGGTCGGCATCGACCTGGTCGCGATGAGCGTCAACGACATCCTGGTCCAGGGCGCGGAGCCGCTGTTCTTCCTCGACTACTATGTCTGCGAGCGGCTCGACGTCGCCGTGGCGACCGAAGTGGTCAAGGGGATCGCCGCGGGCTGCGCGCAGGCGGGCTGCGCGCTCATCGGCGGCGAGACCGCCGAGCATCCCGGGGCGTTCGTCCCGGGCGAATACGACCTCGCCGGCTTCGCGGTCGGCGTCGTCGAGAAGTCCCGCGCGATCGACGGCCGCGGCATCGTCGCCGGAGACGCGATCGTCGGCCTCGCCTCGAGCGGACCGCACTCGAACGGCTTCTCCCTCATCCGCAGGATCCTCGAGGCGAGCGGCGCGGATCTGCGCCGGCCCGTCGCGGGCGTTACCGGCGAGCGGACGCTCGGCGGCGCGCTCCTCGAGCCGACGCGCATCTACGTCAAGCCGGTGCTCGCGCTGCTCGGCGAGATCGAGGTCAAGGGCATGGCGCACATCACCGGCGGCGGGCTCCTTGAGAACAGCCATCGCATGTTTCCCGACGCCTTGTGCGCGCGCATCGACCGCGCCGCCTGGCCGCAGCCGCCGGTCTTCGACTGGCTGCAGCGCGCCGGGAACGTCGAGGACCCCGAAATGCATCGCGTCTTCAACTGCGGCATCGGGATGATCCTCGTCGTCGCGCCCGATCGCGTCGAGGCGGCGCTCGAGCGGCTCGACGCAGCCGGCGAATCGGCCTATCTGATCGGCTCGGTCGAGAAGCGATCGCCCGAAGGGCCGGGGACGATCGTAGCGTGAAGGCACGCCGGCGATGAAGCGCGTCGTCATCCTGATCTCCGGTCGGGGCTCGAACATGGCGGCGATCCTCGCCGCGGCGCGGGCCGGCCGGATTCCCGCGAAGATCGCCGCCGTGATCAGCAACCGGCCGTCGGCGCCGGGTCTCGCGATCGCCGGCGAGCATGGCGTCGCCACGACCGTCGTCGATCACACAGCCTTCGCCGACCGCCCCGGATTCGAGCGCGAGCTCGCCGCGGCGATCGATGCCCACGCCCCCGATCTCGTCGTGCTGGCCGGCTTCATGCGGGTGCTCGGCGCGGCCTTCGTGGGATGCTACGCCGGGCGGCTCCTGAACGTCCATCCCTCGCTTCTCCCCGCCTACCCGGGCCTGCATACGCATCGGCGCGCGCTGGCCGACGGGGTGAAGGTCCACGGCTGCACGGTGCACTTCGTCACCCACGACGTCGATCACGGCCCTATCGTCGCCCAGGCCGCGGTCGCAGTGCGCGAGGACGACGACGAGGCAAGCCTCGCCGCGCGCGTGCTCACGGCCGAGCACCGGATCCTGGTCGCGGCGGTGCGCTGGTTCTGCGAGGGGCGGCTGGTCATCGACGCGGGACGCGTGCGCGTTAAGGAGGAAGTCGCCCGCGCCGCAGACCTGCCCGAAACCCTGCTTGTCCCCGCGCAGTCATAGCCTGCAGGCCGCGCCCGCTCGCCCGACGACCGCAACGCCCCCGGGAACCTCGTGACCTCGACCGCTCGCTTCCGCCGCTTTCGCGAGCGTCCCTCCGAGGCGCTCGCCGCGGCAGCCATCGTGTCGCTCGCCGCGCACGTGATCATCGGAGCGCTGCCCGGTCCGCCGGTCCGCGGGCCGGAGCCGGTGACGATGCTCTCCGCGACGATCACCGAGATGCCGCCGCCTCCGGTGCCGATCGCGACGCCGCCGGCAGCCAGGCGCACGGCGAAGCGCGTTTCGCGCCCGGTCATTGCCGCGCCCGCGCCGGAAACGCTGGCGCCGGTCGCGATCGCGGAGATCGGTCCCGAGCCGTCGTTCGAGGCCGCGCCTATCGCCGCACTCGGGCCGCCGCCCTCGCACGAGGAGCCCGGGCGGCCGGGCGCCGCGTCCCCATCCGCAACGCCGCCGCTGCCGCCGCGCATCGAGCTCGTCTACCGCGGCTTTCTCGGCACCCAGGGCTTCTTCATCGGCGACGCGGTCTACCGCCTGGAGCACGAAGGCGACCGCTACACGATCACGACCGTGGCGCAGGCGCGCGGCCTCGCGGCGCTGTTCCTCCGCGGCGAAGGCCGGCTCCTGAGCACCGGCACGATCACCGCGAGCGGCCTGCAGCCCGACATGTACACCGCCGAGCGTACGAGCGACGGCCGCCACGAGGCGGCGATGTTCGACTGGGCGATCGGCAAGGTCTTCCTGAACGACAACAAGAGCGCCCCGCTCGTGCCGCCGACGTTCGATCCCCTGGTCGTGCTCTGGCAGTTCTACTTCGCGCCGCCAGGCGAGGAAGAGACCGAGTTCAACGTGGCCACGACCCGCCGCGTGTACCACGCGCATTTCCGGCGGGTCGGCGTCGAGACCGTCGCGCTGCCCTTCGCGCAGGTCGACACCGAGGTCTGGGAGCGCGACGGCGGCGAGGGCAATATCACCGCGCGCGTGTGGCTCGCCCCCTCGCTGCACCACGTGATGGTGAAGGTAAGGTTGTCCAACGGCCGGATCACGGGCGAGGCGCTGCTCGACAGCATCCGGGTCGACGAGACCGTCGCCCAGCGATGAGCGTTCGTGCGCGGGAGCTCGCGTCGCTCGCCGAAGCGCTCGCCGCGGTCCTGCCGCTCACCGAGCCCGCGGACGCCACGCTGCACCGGTTCTTCCGCCGCCACCCGAGGCTGGGCCAGCACGACCGGGCCTTCGTCGCGGAGGGCGTGTTCGCCGCTCTGCGCCGCCTGCGCTCGCTCACCGCGCAGGCTGAAGGGAACGAGCCGCGCCGTCTTGCGATCGCCTCCGCGATCCGCGAGCTGGGCCTGAGCCTGCGCGAGCTCGAGCCGGCGCTTTCGGCCGAAGAGCTCGACTGGGCGCGCGCATTCAAGTCGCGCCGCAGCGCCGCCGACGGCGCCGAAGCCGCCGACCTTCCCGACTGGCTGTGGGAGGCGCTCGGGAATGCGCTCCCCGACGAACGCGACGGGCTGGCGCGCGCATGGCTTGCACCCGCCCCGCTCGACCTGCGCATCAATCCGCTGAAGACGACGCGCGACGAGGCGCAGGCGGCGCTCGCCGCCGACGGCATCGCATCGTTCCCGACGCCGTATTCGCCGCTCGGCTTGCGCGTCGCCGGCAAGCCGGCGCTCCAACGCCACGCTCTGTTCGCGAGCGGCGCGATCGAGGTCCAGGACGAGGGCAGCCAGCTACTGGGCTATCTCGTCGCCCCGAAGCGCAACGACATGGTCGTGGACTTCTGCGCCGGCGCGGGCGGCAAGACGCTGCTCCTCGGCGCGCTCATGCGCTCGCAGGGACGGCTCTACGCTTTCGACGTATCGGCGAAGAGGCTCGCCAACTTCAAGCCGCGGCTCGCCCGCTCCGGGCTTTCGAACGTGCATCCGCTGCAGATCGAGAACGAGCGCGACCGGCACGTGAAGCGGCTCGCCGGCAAGGCCGATCGCGTGCTGGTCGACGCCCCGTGCAGCGGCTTCGGCACGCTGCGCCGCAACCCCGATCTGAAGTGGCGGCAGCGGCCCGGCGCGATTGCCGAGCTGGCGGCGAAGCAGGCGCGGCTGCTGGCCGCGGCCGCGACGCTGGTCAAGCCCGGAGGACGGCTCGTGTACGCGACCTGCAGCGTGCTGCGCGAGGAGAACGAGGCGATCGTCGAAGGCTTCCTCGCCGGCCATGCCGATTTCGCGCCGGGCGACGCCGCGGCGGAGCTCGCCCGGGCGGGCATCGCGCTCGACACCGGCCGCATGCTGCACCTGTATCCGCACCGTCACGGCTGCGACGGCTTCTTTGCGGCGGTGCTGGAGCGTGCAAAGTGACGACCGTCCGTACGCTTGGCTGTGCCGTCGTCCTCGCGTTGGTGGCGGCGCTCGCCGTCGCAAGCTCCGACGCGGCACCGCGCACGTTTCCCGCGACCGGCGAGGTGGAGGTCGCGTTCACCCCCGGCGACGCGATCGACCGCCTGATCGTCGACGCCGTCGATCGTGCGCAGAGCGAGATCCTGGTGAACGCCTACAACTTCACCCACCGGGGCATCGCCAGGGCGCTCGTCGCCGCCCGGGGACGCGGCGTCGCGGTCTCGGTCATCGCCGATCTCGAGCAGGCGCGCGCCACGCCGCAGAGCGTGCTGCCCGAGCTCGTCTCGGGCGGCGTCGAGGTCAGGCTCGACGGCAACTTCCAGAATGCCCACAACAAGGTGATCGTGATCGACGCCGGCGGCGCGCATCCGGTGACGATCACCGGCAGCTTCAACTACACTTTCGCGGCGCAGCGCCACAACGCCGAGAACGTCATCGTGCTGCGCGACAATGCGCAGGTAGCGAAGGCTTACCGGGACAACTGGCGTCGCCTGCGCGAGACGACTACGAGCTGGTCGGCGAAAGCGCTGCGGTAACCGCCCGCCCCGGGCTACACTCACGCGATGCTCGCGCCGCTGCAGCTCGACAGGATCCAGGAGGCGGTGCGCACGCCGCAGGGCCTGCTCGACCTCGCGGCGGTGCTGCTGTGCTTCGGCGTGGCCTATCTGATTGCCCGCCGCGTGTATCGGCGCTTGCCGGCGAGCGAGCCGGGCTCGCGCCTCGCGCAGATCGGCGCCGGCAGCGTCAACCGGCTGATCTTCCCGCTTGCCGCGCTCGTGCTGCTTTGGATCGTCCGCGGCGCGTTGCGCACGACCCACGAGCCTGCGTTCTTCGGCGTTGCGATTCCCCTTGCCGTGGCTCTGGCGCTGATCCGCATGTTCGTCTACGGGCTCCATGCCCTGTTCGGCCCGGGCGCGTGGTCATCCGGCTCGGCCCTGGGCTACACGGTCTGGGGCGGGCTCCTGCTCTACTACCTGGGCATCCTGCAGCAGATCGGCGACACGCTCGCCGACGTAAAGTTGCCCATCGGCAAGTCGGAGCTCAGCGTGCTCGACCTCGGCCGCGACGCGCTCGCCGTGGTCGTGGCGATCGTCTTAGCGCTCTGGGTGTCGAGCGTGCTCGAGCAGCGCCTGATGCGTACCGGTGCCGGCGACACGAACGTCCGCGCGGTGCTCGCCAAGGTGCTTCGAGCCGTGATGCTCCTGATCGCGGTGCTCGTCGCGCTATCGGTCACCGGGATCGATCTGACGGTGCTCTCGGTGTTCGGCGGCGCCCTCGGCGTCGGCATCGGCCTCGGGCTGCAGAAGCTCGCGAGCAACTACATCGCCGGCTTCACGATCCTGCTCGATCGCTCGGTGCGGCTCGGCGACATGGTGACGGTCGACACGCGGCACGGCATCGTCACCAAGGCGACCTCTCGCTACGTCGTCGTTCGCGGCCTCGACGGCGTGGAAGCGATCGTGCCGAACGAGATCATGGTGACGACGACGGTGCTGAACCACTCCTACAGCACGCCCGACGTCAAGGTGGGCATTCCGCTGCAGGTCAGCTACGACAGCGACCTCGAGTTGGCGATGCGGCTCATGGTCGAGGTCGCGAATCGGCACGCGCGCGTGCTGCGCCAGTCCAATCCGCCGGTCGTGCTCATTCAGCGCTTCGCCGACAGCGGGATCGATCTCGAGCTCGGCGTGTGGATCCGGGACCCGCAGGCCGGCCAGGGCAATCTGCGCTCGGAGCTCTACCTCGAGATCTGGCGCGCATTTCGCGAGCACGGCATCCGGATTCCGTACCCGCAGCGGGAGGTCCGGCTGATCGGCGGTGGCCCGGAGCCGAACCAAGGGTCGACGACGGGCGATCGCCCGAATTGAGGCTGCCTGGAACCCCGAAGAAACTCCCCGGACGGGCTCTGGAACCGTGTAGAATTCGTCCCCACATTTAACGCGCCGGCGTGCAGGGGTGCGCCCGGCTCAAACCGCCGCCGATGAATCCCGATTTCCTGTCCTGGCTCGCCCACGGGCTGATCCCGCTGCCCTGGTGGGGCTACGTCATCCTCGCCCTGGGGTTCACCCATGTGACCATCGCGGCAGTGACCATCTTCCTGCACCGCGCCCAGGCCCACCGCGGGCTCGACCTGCATCCGGCAGTCAGCCATTTCTTCCGGTTCTGGTTGTGGCTTACAACCGGCATGGTGACCAAGGAGTGGGTGGCGATCCATCGCAAGCACCATGCGTTCGTCGAGACCCCGGACGATCCGCACAGCCCGCAGGTCCGCGGCATCGCGACCGTGCTGCTGCAGGGCACGGAGCTCTACCGCGCCGAGGCGAGGAACCGGGAGACGCTCGAGAAGTACGGCGCCGGAACGCCGAACGACTGGCTGGAGCGCAATCTCTATTCGCCGTACAGCTGGCAGGGCTGCGGGCTGATGCTGGCGATCGACGCGATCCTGTTCGGACCGATCGGGCTGACCATCTGGGCGGTGCAGATGGCGTGGATTCCGGTGACCGCCGCCGGCGTCATCAACGGGCTGGGTCACTATTGGGGATATCGCAACTTCTCCACCGATGACGCGAGCACCAACATCGTTCCCTGGGGCATCCTTATCGGGGGCGAGGAGCTGCACAACAACCACCACGCGTACGGGACGTCGGCCAAGCTCTCCTCGCGCTGGTACGAATTCGACCTCGGCTGGGCGTACATCCGCGGCCTCGAGGCGCTGGGCCTGGCGCGGGTGCGCAAGGTCGCGCCGAAGATGAAATTCGACCGCGAAAAGCTGCACGCGGATCTCGAGACGCTGCAGTCGATCATCACGCATCGCTATGCCGTGCTGTCGCGCTACGCGCGCTCGCTCAAGGCGGCGCTGGCGGTGGAGGTCGCGTCGCTGCGCGAACGCGTCCGTCGGGGCGAGCTCGCCGCCGCGGACCTGCCGAGCGTGCGGCGGCTCCGCCGCTGGTTCCAGTCGGACGTGCGCAGGCTCGCCGAGCGGGATCGGGCGCGCCTCGCATCCGCGCTCGAGAGCAGCAAGGCGCTGCAGACGCTCTATGCGATGCGCCAGGAGCTCGCCGGGTTGTGGGAACGCTCCAACGATTCCCGCGAGCAGCTGCTGGCGCGGCTCCAGGACTGGTGTCACCGGGCGGAGGCGAGCGATATCGCTCCGCTGCGCAATTTCTCGCGCGAGCTGCGGACGTACTCCTAGGAGGAGGAACGCGGGCGCGCCGGGCGCGAACCGCCAAAGCAAAAGCCCGCCGGATGGCGGGCTTTTGCTTTGGCGCTCCCGGCTATTTGAGCTTCGTTTCCTTGTACAGGACGTGCCTGCGCGCGACGGGGTCGAACTTCTTGACCTCCATCTTGTCGGGCGTCGTCTTCTTGTTCTTGGTCGTCGTGTAGAAGTGCCCCGTACCGGCCGAGGACTCGAGCTTGATCTTCTCGCGCATGGTGGTGCTCCTTCAGCCTAGACGTGCTCGCCGCGCTGGCGCAATTCGGCGAGGACCACGTCGATGCCCTTCTTGTCGATCGTGCGCAGCGCCGCGTTGGTCAGGCGCAAGCTGACCCAGCGGTTCTCGCTCTCGACCCAGAACCTGCGCTGCTGCAGATTCGGCATGAACCGCCGCCGCGTCCGGTTGTTCGCGTGGGAAACGTTGTTGCCCATGATCGGGATCTTCCCCGTCACTTGACAGACTCGAGCCATGATTGCTCCGATTGCTTGGGTTCCGCCGGGTCTCGCGCGGGCGGGAACGGCGAAAAGCACGAGATTTTAGCGGGAAAGCGCCGCTGATTCAAGCGGTTCCGTTTGCCCTGCCACCGCCGTGAGGCGATCGATCATCTCCCGCCTCACAGCAGCCCCCGCTCCGCGAACGACACGGTGCGCGTCCCCGCGACGATGAAGTGATCGAGCGTCTTGATCTCGACCAGCGACAGCGCCTGCTTGAGCGTCTGGGTCAAGAGCTCGTCGGCGCGGCTCGGTTCCGCGACGCCCGACGGATGATTGTGCGCGAAGATCACGCCCGCGGCATTGTGTCGGAGCGCGGTCTTCACGACCTCGCGCGGGTAGACGCTGGTCTGCGTCAGCGTGCCGCGGAAGAGCTCCTCGGAAGCGAGCAGCCGATTCTGCGAATCGAGGAACAGCGCCATGAACACTTCGTAAGCGCGTCCGCCGAGCGTGAGCTGCAGGAAATCGCACACCGCGCGCGGCGACGACAGGCTGTCGCGCTGGCCGATGTCTTCGATGAGCGCCCGCCGCACGAGCTCGACCACCGCTTTGAGCTGCGCGTGCTTCGCGACGCCGAAGCCGCGGATGCCCGCGACCTCGTCGACCGTCGCCGCGAACAGCCGCTGCAGGCTGCCGAAGCGCACGACCAGCTCGCGACCCAGGTCGAGGGCGCTCGCGCCCGCGACGCCGGCGCGCAGGAAGACCGCAAGCAGCTCCGCTTCGGAGAGCGCCGCGGCACCGTGCTCGAGCAGCCGCTCGCGCGGACGCTCCCGTTCCGGCCAATCGGCAATGCGCATGGCCTCGCCCCTGTACCCTGATGGCGGCGCATATTAAACTGGCCCGGAAGTGCGACTTTCGGCCGGACGGATGACCAGAAAGTAAATGACGACACTGCGACCATGACGAGTCCCATCGCCCGCCCGCTCGAGCGCATTGTGCTCGGCATCACCGGCGGCATCGCCGCGTACAAGGCCGCCGAGCTCACCCGGCTGCTCGTCAAGCAGGGGATCGCGGTCGAGGTGGTCATGACGCCGGCGGCCACGCAGTTCATCACGCCGATGACGCTGCAGGCGCTCTCGGGACGCCCGGTCCTCACCGATCTGTGGCAGTCGGGCGCCGCGAACGCGATGGGCCACATCGATCTCTCGCGTAACGCCGATGCGATCCTCGTCGCGCCGGCGTCGGCGGATTTCCTCGGCAAGCTCGCGCACGGACTCGCGGACGACCTGCTCTCGACGCTGTGCCTCGCGCGCGATTGCCCGCTGCTGGTCGCTCCGACCATGAACGTGCAGATGTGGAGCAACCCCGCGACGCAGCGCAACGTGGCACAACTGCGCAGCGACGGCGTCGTGATCCTCGGCCCGGGCAGCGGCAGCCAGGCCTGCGGGGAGGTGGGCGACGGGCGCATGATCGAGCCGGAGGAGATTCTCGCCGCGCTCGTGGCATGGCGGCAGCCGAAGCTCCTCGCCGGCAAGCGCGTGCTGCTCACGGCCGGACCCACGTACGAAGCGATCGATCCGGTCCGCGGCGTCACCAACCTGAGCTCGGGCAAGATGGGTTTCGCACTCGCTCAGGCCTGCGAGGAGGCAGGCGCCGCCGTTACGCTCGTCGCCGGCCCGACCGCGCTTCCGACACCCGCCGGCGCCGCTCGCGTCGACGTGCGGAGCGCCCGCGACATGGCCGCGGCGGTCGACGCGCGCGTCAAGGACTGCGACATCTTCGTCGCCGTGGCCGCGGTGGCGGACTACGCGCCAGCCGATCCGCAGGCGACGAAAGTGAAGAAGAACGCGCATCCTTTGAGCCTCACGCTCAAGCCGACCGAGGACATCCTGGCCAAGGTGGCCGCGCGCTCGAAGCCGCCCTTCTGCGTCGGCTTCGCGGCAGAAACCAACGACATCAACGAGAACGCCGAAGCCAAGCGGCGACGCAAGAAGCTGCCGCTGCTGATCGCTAACCGCGCGCAGGACGCAATGGGTCAGGACGAGAACGAGGTGACGCTGCTCGACGACGCGGGCGCGCATCCGCTGCCGCGGATGGACAAGCTCGCGCTGGCTCGTCGGCTCGTGGCGGAGATCGCGGGCCGGCTGCCCAAGCGCTGATCGTCGCTCGGGCGCGGGCTTCTTCTGTACCGGCGCAGGGCCCACAACGACGGGATCGCGGGACGCGGCTGCCGAAGCACCGATTTGTCGCCCGGCGCGAGCAATTTGATACGATTTGCGGCATGGGCAGCTTCGACACCTTGAGAGCCAGCGAGCGGCTCGAAGCCGCGGGGCTTCCTCCGGGGCAGGCCCGCGCCATCGCGACGGTCTTCGGCGACGCCCAAGCGGACGACCTCACGCGGCAGGATCTGGAGATCGCGCTTGCGCCTCTGAGGACGGATCTCCTTCTGCTCAGGTGGAGCACCGGACTCATCGTCGGCGGGACGATCGCGCTGCTGCTGAAGGCGTTCGCCTAGGGCGTGCCTTCCTGATGATCGCGCCGGACGAGATTCCAGCGCGGATGCAAGGGCCGCCTGCGGCCATGCGGCCGAGACAGCTACAGCCCGATCATCGCTTCGCCACGTACTTGACGCCGTTCAGGCGCTCGAAGTCCGCGTCCTGAGTCCACACCGTCGCGCGGTTCAGCCGCGCGGTCGCGAGAATGAGGCTGTCCGTCATGGGCAGCTTCAACTCCAGCGCGATTCCGGCCGCAACGACGGCCAGATCGTCCGAGAGGGGCACCATGGTCCCCTCCTGCATGACCGCGATCGCCTGCATCGCCGCGTTCTCGTCGCGCTGCTGCGCGATCCGCTTGAAAACTTCGTAGACATTGATCGGCGAGACGAGCAGTGCCTTGGCATTCTCGATCGCCGGCGCGAAGAAACCTGCGTTCCTGCCGTCGGCGAAGTACTCGAGCCAGCCCGACGAATCGACGAGGTTCACACCCGGTCCCGGTCGCGGGCGACGGTCGAATCGATTCCGCGCACGAAGCCGCGCAGGGCCTTGGCCGGCCTCACCGGAATGAACTCGATCCGATCGCCCAGCGCCACGACGCGGATCTTCTGCCCGGCGCTGATCCCCAGCGACTTGCGGACCTCGCGCGGGATGACGACCTGGAACTTGGGCGAAACGGTGACGGTTGTCATGTGTTGTTGCGATCGATCTAAATCCGTATTACATTATGCCATCGATGATTCAAATGTACAACGCGCCGGCACGATGGCTGTCCCCATAGCCCTCAAGGTCCTCGACGAGCGGATTCGAGCCCACCTGCCCGCCTACGCCACCGCCGGGTCGGCGGGAATGGATCTGCGGGCCTGCATCGACGCGCCGCTGACGCTCGCGCCAGGGCAGACGGAGCTGATCCCCACCGGCATCGCGATCCATATCGCGGATCCGGGGTTGGCGGCGGTGATCCTGCCGCGCTCCGGCCTGGGCCACAGACACGGCATCGTGCTCGGCAACCTCGTGGGCCTGATCGATTCCGACTACCAGGGCCCGCTGATGGTGAGCTGCTGGAATCGCGGCCACGAGTCGTTCGAGCTCAAGACGATGGATCGTCTCGCGCAACTCGTCATCGTGCCGATCGTGCAGGCGCGATTCCAGGTGGTCGAGTCGTTCGACGCCAGCGAACGCAGCGTCGGTGGCTTCGGCAGCACCGGGCGCTAGCGGTCATCGCGCGCCTGTGATCCAGAACGCGCTCGCCCTCCCCCTCTGGCGGCTCAACATCGCGGGACTCGGCACCGCGGCCTGGCGAAGCCTCGTACAGCGTCGGCCCAAGCCGGCCAAGGTGGCTCAAAAGGACGGCCCGGAATTCTCGGTGGTCGTCTGCAGCATCGATAACGCCAAGCTCGACGCGGTGTCCGCGAACTACCGGCGGTTGCTCGACGGTCACTCCCATGAAATCGTGGCCATCCGGGACGCGCGCTCGCTTGCGGAGGGCTACAACCGAGGGATCGCGCGGGCGCGCGGGAAATACCTGATCCTTTCGCACGACGACATCGAGATCTTGACGCCCGACTTCGCCAGGCGCGTCGCCGCGCACCTGGAAAGCTTCGACGTGATCGGCATCGCGGGAACCACCAGGGTGGTCGGCGGCGCGTGGTTCCTGGCGGGGCATCCGTACGACTACCAGCTCGTCGTCTCGCCGACCGGACGCGCCGGACGCTTCGTGATCATCGTTCGCGGCTCAGGACCCCTGGTCGTCCCCTCGGTCCAGGCGATCGACGGCGTCTTCATGGCGATGCGCGCCGAGGTCGCGCGCGAAGTCCAATTCGACCCGGTCACCTTCGACCACTTCCATCTCTACGACATCGACTTCAGCTTCCGCGCCTACCTCCGCGGCTACCGCCTGGCGGTATGCCGGGATATCTTCCTCTTCCACGATTCGCTGGGCCATTTCGACGCCGTGTGGGAGGAGTACCGGCAACGCTTCGAGTCGAAGTTCTCTGCATCCCTTCCAACGCCAAGTGCCGGTATAGACACCCCGGTGCTGCGATTTCAGATCGATGCGAACATGCTCCGCGATGAGGGCCATCGCAGATGGCTGTGCGATCCGGCCAACATGACGAGCCTGATTGCCCGATTGCCGAATCCCGACACCCAATGAGTCGGCATTCACGCCGAAACCCTTAGCTGCGGCCGATCGAGGATAGAATGCGCACTTTGCGTCAAGGCCCGCATAGATCAAGGCTCAATCGCTAATGGGTATCTTGAAACAGGTATTGGCTGATGCCTTTCGCGCAAAGTCTAAGGCAGCCAATCCTCGGAATGAACCACCGGTAGAAGTACTTACCGTTGACCATCCTACCGCCGGACCGCATGCGGCGTCTCGTAGCGGAGGCATGAAAGTCGTCATCCTCAACTGGAAGGAGGGTGAGAACGACCCGTTTACCTACGTAAACCGCACGATGAGCGCTCATTTCGGTGCCTGGGGAAAGAACGTCGAGATCATCGAAATCTGTGACCGCGACTGGATCGATCAGCTTGCGCGATTGCTGCCCTCCGGTGTCGAATTTGCGTTCACCTGGCAGGGCTTGGGATCCAGGACGATGTCGGTCGATGGTGGCCAGAATCTCTGGGACCAGATGAGGGTGCCACTCGTCTGCCTGCACGCCGACCACCCCTCCCATATGCCGTTGAACCATGAACTGGAGAGTCGGTACTGCTTTCACCTCTATACGAATGCCGATTTCGCGCGATATTCGAACCGCCACTTTCGGCGAACGCGCGGCGCCAGCGTGATCGACATACCTCAGCTATTTCGCGAGCCCCGCTTGTCGGCTCGCACCGGTGACTACTTCGTCTTCGCGAAGAACATCAACGACCCGACCTTCGTGGAAGGCAACTGGCAGCAGAGTCTAGACAAACGTGTCTATGGCGCGTACATGGCTGCCGTGGAAGCCCTGAAGGCCCGGCTCGCCACGGAGCCGTACGTCGAGCTGCACGACGTGCTCGACGAGCTGATAACCCAACCAGGACTAGAGTGGCTCAGCCATCCCGCGAACATCGGCGTTTATCATCAATATCACAGTTGGCTGGAGCATTATTTCCGCAGCTACAAGTCAGTTGCCGCCGTAACAGCATTGCGCGACTTTCCGCTGCGCGTCTACGGACGAGGTTGGGAGCGGATCGCGCGAACCGCGCCCCCGTCGCAGAAGTTCGAACCCGGCCACAGCATGGCGGACAGCCAGCACCTCTACTACAGCCGGTTCGGCCTCGTGGATGTCAGCCCATCCAAGCTGCTTCACGACCGGACCCGTCGTGCGATGGTGAACGGGACCGGGTTCGTATCCAGCGCAAATCTGGAGGACCTGTTCGCCGATATCGGCCGGTTCACCTCATTGTTCTTCGATTTCCGCGCCAACGATCTTCAGGAGAAGTGTGCCGCGGCAATGCACGATCCGGAAGGCCATCGTGAACTCGCGGAGCAGTTTGCCTCCGCGTATCATAATCAATATAGGATCAGCGATTTCGTGACTCGAATTGACGATCTCGTCAAGTCCGTGCCGACGCTGTAGTTTGCCGGACCTCTAGTAGATTTGAGAGCCTTCGCTCTGGATCAAGACCGAATGACTTCATCAACCAGCGGACGGCGTAAGCGAAGCGATGCGAGAAGGGGCGTGCACGAGCAACTGAAGTCCAGAGCCTCCAATGATGAACTCGATTGCTATCGCGCCTTGAGTCGACTACTGGCCGAGTCGCCAATTCCGGCCACGGAAATCTTGGCAAATCTATCGCTCTTTCTCACTCGCAGTTCCTTGAGTCAGATCATGTTCATGAGCGATTTGTACTCGAAGATCCTCGATGTTCACGGTGTGGTAATGGAATTTGGCAACCGTTGGGGGCGGAATCTTGCCCTGTTCTCTACGCTTCGAAATATCCTTGAACCTCATAACTACGGTAGGAAGATCGTTGGCTTTGACACATTTGAAGGTTTTCCCGCGGTCGCTCCTGAGGATGGGACCGATGCCATTATCAAGACCGGGGCGCTGTCCGTCGCCCCGGGCTACAAAGCTTACCTGCATGAGCTATTAGCCGTGCACGAACGCCTATCGCCAAGACCACACCTGCGGCGCTTTGAGATCGTTGAGGGCGATGTAGCGGAGACAGTCCCCGCCTACCTGCAGAGGCATCCAGAGACAATCATCGCGCTCGCATATTTCGACATGGACTTGTACGTGCCGACGAAGGCTACCCTGGAAGGCATCCTGCCATATCTAGCGAAGGGAAGCATAGTGGGTTTCGACGAGATGTGTCTGCCTGAATTTCCTGGAGAGACAATGGCTGTACGAGAGGTCCTTGATCTATCTCTCCATTCTTTGACTCGATCGCCCTATTCGAATTATCAGAGTTACGTTGTCATCTGATTGACGGTGAGTGGCAGGGTCACTCATGAGCGGTTCGCTCTGTGCAAGGGACGCTGGAACCCAGACGGGTCGGGCTAGCGCATAGGAACAGCGGGCGTCGATAGAACTCGCCTGGGAAGACGTCAAGTTCGTTCATACCACGCGAAGAGTTCAGGGCTTGGGCATCCTGTTCTGCGACTTCGTCGCCGAGAGGCGCGATGTCGTGGTAAGCGATGCCTTTGTCCCGTTCCTTCCGCGGATAGGCGGTCGCCTCGATCCGCCATCCGGCATCCTCGAGCCAGCTGGTGAAGAGACGCCTTTTCGCGAAGTCTTCGCGAACGCCTATGAGCGGCTGCTGCTTGCTCCCGCCCCAATTGCTTCCGATCTGGAACAGCATGCCGTCGGCGTGCGAGCGCAGCGCGTTCAGATATCGAAGGGCATAGTCCGGAAACTGTGGCAACGTGTGCACGAGATCATTGTCGAAGTCATGTCCAGCGTGGTGCAGCACGTTCATGTGAAGCAGGAAGTCGAATTTCGGCAGCTCTCTCAGTTCCCGGAGACCAATCGCGCGAGGTATGACCTCGACGTTCCCTAGGCCGAAATAGCCCGCGACGCGCTGGATGAACTCCGCGTGGTTTGGATTCGGTTCGATGGCGGCGAACCGAGTTTTCGGATACGCGTGCGCCATGCTCAGGGTGAAGAAGCCCGTGTTCGCGCCGAAATCGCCCCATAGCTCGCCGTCGAGGGGTTCACGCACCGTTCGCAGGTAAGCGAGCCTCGGCTTGTCTCCCCGCCAACCTTCATCGATGCTTTCCGAATATCCGAGAGCCGCGGAGACAAAATCCGGGATGCTCTGATATCCCGAATGCTTGGATGCGTCCCCGTAGAGTGCTCTCAGCTCATCCGCGATTGGGTCTGCCATGCATCACCTTGCGCATTGATTGTGCGATTTCGAACAAGAAGCAGCGCCAAGAGTCCGAGCGCAGATAGATGTCGTTCCGGAGGCAGACCGTCGCCAGTCTTGACCGCGACCATCGAGGTGCATGCCAGGCAGGTCCTTGCCCAGATGCCAGCCCTTCGACCAGGCCACCTAGCCAGGAATAGTATTGGCGGGTGCCCCGCGCCCTTTTCCCAAGGTATCGCCTTGGGTCATCGTGGAGGCACTTGCCGATGAACGCCTGCAGGAGCGGCTGCCCCTGGTCAAGGCAAAACTGGACGGGCCCCCAGATCCGCGGATTCATTTCTATGAATACGAGGCGATCACCAGCGCGGATCATCTCGATCATGCCGAGGCCTGTGAATCCTGCCCGCTTCAGAACATCCACCAGCCGAGTTGCGATGGGCTCCTCGTGGAACCGGCACGCTTCTGCCAGGAGCATTGATTTGCCTCCCGCCTGCTGAAGGATATTTCGCTCGGACCAAAGCACGATGTGCTCGGGATCGTCCGAGACATGGATCAGGAGGTAAAGGCTCTGGCCGCTCACCAGCTCCTGGAAGAAAAAATCGGCCTCGGCGTGATTTGCCATGAATCGGTCGACGTCTTCCGGCGTGCGCAAGAGGACTGGATACAGTGACCCTCCTTGCTGGTCCACGTTCCGGATCGGCTTTGCCACGAGCGGCAGTTTCGCTCGATCAAGTGCAGGTATTTCCACCGGAACCTCCACGCCGGCGGACGCGAACAGAGCGGTGGCGCTGCGCTTGTTCGTCAGAAGCTCGTAGGTCGCCGACTCGACCAGTGGAATATCGCAGCCTAGCGCCTCGATCGACCGGCGATGGTGGAGCACGAACTGGTTGAAATATTCGGACGACGGGAGGATGACCAGCTTTTCACATCCGCTGACCTCCTGCACGTGCAGGATGCAGCGGGTGAGAATCGGAAGCGTCAGCTCCTCGGTCTCGCGCACGAGGGTCACATCGCGCCGGTATTGCGTGCGCAAGATGCGATCGCTCGCCGTTCGCGCGATGATGCAAGCTCGCTGCCCACAAACCGAAAGGGCGCGAAGAAACGCAAGCACGGCCCGGTCGTTGCTGCCTCCGAATACCACGAATTTCTTCTTGCCACTCATCTGCGCGATTTCGCAGATCGAGACCTACCGTGGGGTCGGTGAAGACAGCGAAAATCGATTGTCGTTGAGAGCAATCTGCGCCGCGGGTCGTTTCTGAGGCGAAGATCATCGCCGGCCCGACACCGGTCTTCCTTCGTCTGCCCAGCCTGAAGTGGCCTAGCGTCTCGCAATGCCGCTCTTCGCGATAACGTGAACAACCCGCCGCACATCGGCTTCTTCGAGTGCCGGATAGAGCGGCAGACAGAGGACTTGCGACGCGATTCGACTGGCGACGGGCAGATTGTCCCTATGTGCGGATGGAAGACCCCGATACATCGGGAACTCGGAGATCAGCGGATAGAAGTAGCGCCGCGGATGGATGCCGTGATTCTTCAACTCCTCGTACAAGCCATCCCGACTGAGCGGATAGTCGCTATCGACAAGAATCGGAAAGTAAGCATAGTTGGCGGCTGCGTCGGTGGCATACTGCAAGTATCGGATGCCGCAAACGCCCTTCAGCTGCTCTCGATAGTTGGCGTCTATCTGTCGACGCTTGGCAATGGTCTGGGCGAAGTATTTCAGCTGCAATATCCCCAGAGCGGCATTCCATTCGCTCATCTTCCCGTTGATGCCCGGAGCGACTACTGTTACTTCGTCGACGAAACCGAAGTTCTTCAAGTGATCGATCCGCTGCTTGGTCTTCGCGTCCGGACAGACAATCGCGCCACCTTCGAAGGTCGTAAACACCTTCGTCGCATGAAAGCTCAAGACAGACAGGTCCCCGTAGGTCAGCAAGCTGCGAGAGGGAGAGCGCACGCCGAACGCGTGGGCGGCATCGTAGATGACCCGCAAGTTGTAGTTGTCCGCGATCCCCTGAATCGCCTCCACATTGCAGGGACGCCCGTAGCAGTGAACCGGCATGATCGCCGTGGTGTGCGGCGTGATGGCGGCTTCGATCTTGCGTGGATCCAGGTTGAGCGTGTCCGGGTCGATGTCAACGAATACAGGCTTGATCCCGTTCCAAAGCAGCGAATGCGCGGTCGCGACAAATGAATATGGGGTGGTGATGACCTCACCCGTCACCCGCAAGGCCTGCAGGGCGGTCACCAGCGCGATCGTGCCGTTCGTGAACAGCGCGATGTGATCGACGCCGAGAAATGCCGCCAGAGCTCTTTCCAGCTGGACGTGAAAAGGGCCTCCGTTGGTCAGCTTCTTCGATTCCCAGATTTTTTCGAGGTACGGGATGAACTCCTCGAGCGGCGGTAGATAGGGCTGTGCCACGTAAATCGGGTTGAGAGCGTCGGTATGCCGTTCCTGGACCGGCGCTGCGCTTCGCATCTGCTTGGCTGCCATTTGGACCTCGCTCGTGTCGAACTTATCGATCACAGGGCTTGCGGCGTTCGGCGGTAAGAGTTCAAGTGCGATCTGCCCGACGGTCTAATGCAGAGAGACCGCCAGGTCGTTGAGCTTGTCGACATGAATCTGCCACGTTCCGTGCTCGCGAATCCAAGACGATACCGAAGCCCCGATATTCTCACGGTGTTTTCGGTCTGCATACAGTCTTTCGAGTGCCTCGACGATCTCCTCCACGCCGCTCTGCCCAATTCCGCCGTGGAAGGGGCAGGCGAGCGCTGCCGGATAGTGCCCTGTCGGGTCAGGCGGATGCAGTTGTCCTCGGCGACGACATCCTTCATTCCGGTATTCTCCGCGATGGTAACGGGCACGCCGCAGGCCATCGCCTCCATAGGGGTTTATCTAGTAGGCGTTCGCGACAACGCACTCACTTCGGACTCGAGTGGACCTCTCACCGCAAGCTCCCGTGCGTCACATCGAGCAGGCACGTCTCCAGCGCCTTCACGGGCGCCACGTCGTCGAACAGAATCTCTCGCGAGGTCTCGATGCGACGCCTCACCTCGCTCCGGTACGCCGGATCGTTGCCCAGTTTGACCGCCAGTTGTGCGTACTCGGTGTCGCACTTCGCGACCAGCTCGGACAATCCCAGGCGGTTGAGAATGCCGCTGCCGAACCGCCCCCGCAGGAACCGGCCTTCCATGGTCACGAGCGGCAAGCCGGATTCGATGGCCTGCATCACGGTGTTGAACCCGGAAAAGCCGATCGTATCGAGGCAAACATCTGCCTGAGCCAGCAACCCGAAGAAAGCCGCCCGCGACAGCCACGGTACGAACGCCGCGTGCTCGCGAAAATCGAGCCCGGCTTCGTCGAATGCGCCCGTGATCCGGCGCTTCATTTTCTCGGAGAGGTTTGCCTGCTGGTCGGTGAAGAAGACGAGCTGGCAGCGTCCGAGGCCGCGGGCGATGTCGACGAGGACGCGGTCGTGCTCCGGGGCGTACTTGTAGGCGCTCCCCGGACAGATCAGCAGCGGGAGCGACGCATCGATGCGCAGCGCCGCGAGATCGACATGGGCCGGCGTCACGCCCAGGCGCTGGTACGCGCAGCCGAGATGCGGCAGCGGCACGAGCCGCTCCCGGTAGTAGCGCTGGCCGTCGGCCGGCTCGAAGTCCTCGGCCGAGAGGTAGTAGTCGATGGTCGGGAGACCCGTCGTCTCCGGAGTGCCCCACGCGGCGATCTGCACCGGCGCCAGCCGCATGCTCGCGAGCTTGGTCGTCATCGGATCCATGCCGATTTCCGGATAGATGATCGCGTCGAGCTGCTGAGCGACGATCGTGTCGGTGGCGTGGCGCAGATCCCGGAACCCGCCGAAGAAGCGGTGGGCGCGGGACCTGGCCAGTATAGTCTCGTGATCCTCCACGCTTCCGAGATGGAAGAGGCTGAGCGAAAATCGCTCGCGATCGAGCGACTGGCACCATCCCCGGGTGATCGCGGTCCAGACCGCGTGATCGCGGATGTGCGCCGAAACGATGCCCAATCGGATCGGGCCCTGCGGCGCGCCATTGATGGGATCGATGCCCTGGTCGTCCCGCCAGCGTTGCATCAATCGCGCGCATAGATCGCCGTAGGCCGAGATGATCGCCCGGTTGTCCCGCTCCTGATACGCGAGGTAGTACGGACCCTGGTTGCCTACGACCTTGTACCCCTCCCCGCTTCGACGCTCGTCGAACCAGCGATCGAGCTTCCCGAGCGAATCCGCGAAGCTGGCCCGGAACCGCTCCGGGTCGTCGCCCGCGTCGTAGACGAGCGGGATCTGCGACATCGCCTGCGCCCAGCGCGCCTCGACGTATTCGGGATCGAGCGACAGCGCGGCGTCGAAGCAGGCGAGAGCTTCGTCGAGGAAGCCCTGAGCCTGGAGCTCCGAGCCGAGACACAGCTGCGCTTCCGGCCATCGCGGCTTGATCCGCACCGCGTCCCGGTAGCGAGCGAGCGCCTCGCCGTGCTTGCCCTGCTGCTCGGCGAGTCTCGCGAGATTCAGCACCGCTTCGGCGAAGTCGGGTCTGATGGCGACGGCTTTCTGGCAGCAGGCCTTTGCCTCGTCGATCTTGCCCTGCGCCTGGAGCACCGCGCCCAGGTTGTTGTGCGCCTCCGCGGAGTCCGGTCGAAGCGCGACGACTTTCCGAAACAGCGGCATTGCTTCGGCGAGCTTCCCCTGCGCCTGATACGCGAACGCCAGATTGCCGAGCGCCTCCACGTAGTCCGGCTTGAGCGCGACGGCCTGCTCGAACGCCCGGCAAGCCTCGTCGAGGTTGTTCAACGCCTTGTGCGCGAGACCGAGATTGTTGAAGGCCGGAAACGCGGCAGGCTCGCGCTCGACGGCCTTCGAAATCAGCTCGACGGCCTGGCGGTGGTTTCCGGACTGATCGGCGAGAACGCCCAGCAGGTGCAGGGCGTCGAAGTGATCCGCGTCGATCGCCAGGACCTGCCGGTAGAGTGCCGCGGCCTCCGCCAGCCGACCGGCCTGGTGATGCTCGATCGCCGCCTGGATCGTCCGCGGAATCTCCATCGAGCGCCGCGAGTCATCGCACCGCGAGCCGGGTGATGATTTCCTTCGTCGCCCGTTCCGCGAATTCCTTGGTGTAACCGTGCTCCTCGAGCTTCCAGCGGAATACGTTGCCCAGCTTGGCCTTCTTGTAGATGCCGAGCTTGTGCTCCTCGCGGTAGCGGACCGCGCGTGTTGCCAGTCCTTCGAGGATGACCTTGATCTGATGCTTCGCGCCGGCGTCCGTCCGCGATTCGGCGGCGGGGGGAAAGCGCCGGGCCAGATCGTCGGCTAATCCAGCCGCAAATTCTTCGAGCTCGCGCGTGTCCAGGACCTTGAGCATGGGCGTGACCTGATAGGGTTCGTTTTCGCTGGCGGCATAGCGTAACACGGGCCGCGCCGCCGCCATTCACTCCAGCTCGACGCAGCCGTCGAGTGCGACGTCGACCTCGATCTCCTCCGGGATCGCGAGGATCGCGCTCCCTTCCGCGCCGGAAAACACGTCGCGGTCGTGCCGATAGAAATTCGCGGAGCTGAAGAGCGGCGTGCGCATGAGCCAGCAACGATAGCCGAAGAGCTTCAGCCGCTCGGCCGTGAGCCTCGCCGCCGCCTCGTCGCTCGCCGCCGCGAAGATCCGCGGGCGCAACCGCCAGAGCGTGTCGTGCGCGCCGTCGACAAGCTTCTCGATGAACGTTCCGTCATTGGCCTTGAGCCAATCGAGGCGCTCGAGCTCAAGCTCGTCCACGGTCTCGGCCGGAGGACCGTCGGCGGAGGATCCGGTCGAGGTCTGCCCGCTGCCGACCAGCGACCGGTGCATCATGGTCACGTTCCCGATCCCGTTGACTCGCAGGTTCTGCGGCAGAATGCTCTTCTGCTTCGGCCTGGATTCGTACAGCATCAGATGGCCGTCGTCTCCCACGGCCCTGGCGAGCGGCACCGAATGTGCGCCGATGCCGGCGTCGACCTCGAGCACGGTCTGGCCGAGCCGGAGCAAGCCGGCGAGCAACCTGACCTGAGGTTCGAGCCATTCGCCGTACCAGCCGAAGGACCGGCCCACGTCGTCGTGCGGCAGGTACTGGAAGATCCCATGGCGCATCTCGGCGGCCGCGCTCATGCCTTGCGCGACCTGCACCGGCTTAATGGACCGAGGCGCCCGCCGTGGCGCGCGATCGCTTCGCATCGCGGTCCGATCAACCGCGTCCGCGGCGCGATCCTGCTTTCGCCGCTCGACCATGTCCGCGAGGCCCGTCTTCACCCGCGCGACGAGCTCGTCCCAATCGCCGGACCCGCGCTGGCGAAACAGGCGCGCCGCCGGATACCAGGGGCTCTCCTCGCCGCGCTCGAGCCAGCGCCATTCGGCGGGTTGTGGGAGCAGGACCCACAGGGGCTTGCCGAGCGCCCCGGCGAGGTGCGCGACCGACGTATCGACCGAGACGACCAGATCGAGCTGGCCGATCGCGGCGGCCGTCTCGGCGAAATCCGTGAGCTCTTCCTGGAGGTCCACGATCGGCGGGCGCGACTCGAGCTCCCGAAGCTGCGCCGCCCCCTCGCCCTTCTGCAGCGAATAGATCTCGACGCCTTCGACGTCGCAGATCGGCAGCAGCGCGCGAAGCTTGATCGAGCGGTAGGCATCGCGCTCGTGGCTCGCGCGGCCTGCCCAGACAACGCCGACCTTCATCCGGCCGCGCTCGTTCCCGAGACGCTTCGCCCAGCGCTCCGCGCGCACCGGGTCGATGCGCAGATAGGGAACCTCGGCGGGGACCGAATCGAGGTCGGTGCCGAACACCCGCGGCAGCCCCATCACGGGGATGTAGTAGTCGAACGGCGGGAGCGCTTCGTTCGGCTCGAGGACGCGGTCGATCCCGTTGAACGCGGGCGAGATCTCGTCCATGCCCGGCCGGTTCTGCAGCATTACCTGCGCGCCCAGCGCCTTGAGCAGCGGCGCGTAGCGCATGAACTGGATGACGTCGCCGATGCCCTGCTCGCCGCGGACGAGGATGGACTTGCCCGCCAGGTCCTGCCCCGACCAGACGGGCTGCTCGAAATTCGCCCGCGACGGCAGCAGCATGTCCTGGAGCCAGCGGAATTCGTAGTGGTTCCAGCCCTCGGCGAGCCGACCGGCGGCGAGCAGCGCCATGCTGTAGTTGCCCTGGCCCGCGACATGCGGCCGCTGGGGCAGCGTTCGCTCGAAGACATCCAGCGCCTCTTGCACCCGGCCGGAGTTGAGCAACGCATTGCCGTAGTTCGCGAACAGGTCGGGATTCTCGCTGCCCGCCGCTTCGAGCTCGCGCGCGCGATCGAAAGCCTCGAAGCCTTCCTGCGTGCGGTCCTGCCGGCAAAGCGTCGTGGCCAGATTCATCCAGGCGATCGAGCTGCCGGGATCGCAGGCGATGGTCTTCCGGAATCCGTCTTCCGCACCGGGCAGGTCGCCGAGGCGGAGCTTGCATATGCCGATGTTGACCAGGCAATGCTTGTGGTCCGGCGCAACCTCAAGCGCGCGCTCGAAGGTCGCGATCGCTTCGTCGTACCTCGCCAGCGAGGCGAGCACCATGCCCAGCCCGAAAAGGCCCTCGATCGACTGCGGCTGCGCGGCGACGACGCGCTGCATGCGCGCTTCGGCTTCGCTCGCTCGACCGAGCTGCTGGCACGTCCAGCCGAGCCGGAGGTCGAGCGTCGGGCCGGTGAGCCCTGCCGATTCCGCGCGCAGGAAGCCCTGGTACGCCTCGCGGAACCTGCCCCAGGCGTAGAGCGTCGAGGCCCGGGCGAGAAGCAGGTCCCTGTCGTCGGGAAACGTCTCCAGCCCGCGCTTGATCGCGGCCAGCGATTCGGCGTAGCGGCCGGCCGCGTCGTGCGCTGCCGCATTGCCCAGGATCTGCGAAGGTTGCGACCCGGCTGCCGGCGCCGGCTCGTTGGCATTCGCGCGGCCGCCTTCGCCTCGCACAGCGGAGGCTTTTTTCCCGCCCAGCGCGCGAAGAAGCGCCGCGCCCAGGCCATCCGCCGAACGCGGGCGAGTCACGGTGTCATGGCCCACGAAGCTTCCTTCAGAATCGGTCTCATCGTCCGTTCGCAGTTCGGTCGGGCGAGCTAATCACCCGCAAGCATGCCACTCCCGAAATAAAAAAGCCGACGGAGCGCGAGCTCCATCGGCTTCGAGTACAGACGGTAGTGCGGTTAGCGGAAGTTGGACGGCACGTACTTCGCGTCGCAACCGCCGTGCGAGCCGTTCCAGGTCGTGATGTCCGGC
>Ga0335077_10000865_pt1 | contig 34549 bp, 32 predicted proteins | sample Lox_Sample_31_FD_207151 | JGI IMG/M metagenome (GOLD analysis project Ga0335077, IMG submission 207151) | Soil microbial communities from Loxahatchee National Wildlife Refuge, Florida, United States - Lox_Sample_3.1 | ecosystem: Environmental > Terrestrial > Soil > Wetlands | place: USA... | reverse complement strand
GTGGACAAGTTCAGCGTGGTCCTGGTGGCGCTGTTCGCGGTGACACTGCTCGGCGAGCGGCCCTCGCTGCGCGAATGGGCCGGCATCGCGCTGGTAGCCACGGGCGTGGTCGTGCTCGCGCTCAAGTGACGGACATTGCGAGGACCGCGATGGAGATCATCTCGAAGGTGACGCGACACGTGCCGCAGCCGGCCGCGTCTGCTCCTCCGGCGGCCGTACCTTCCTGAACATCGCGAGCAGCAACAGGTCGTAGACGACCTTCGTCGCGCCGGCCGCGATCAACGGCCATCCGAAGGCCGAGAGTCCGAGCAGGTATCCGGCAAGAGAAGGGCTGGCCGCCGCGGCGAGGCTGCGCGGAACCGAGGTGATGCCGGCGGCGGCCGGTCTTTCTTCGGGCGCGACGATCGCCATGACGTAGGAACTGCGCGTCGGCACGTCCATCTGCGACAACGCACTGCGAATGAAGAGAAGCGCGATCACGTAACCGAGCTGAGGCACGAACGGAACGGCGATCAGGCAGAGGTTGGCGGGCAGGTGCGTGCAGACCATCGTGTTGACGAGGCCGATGCGCCTCGCGATGCGCACCGCCGCGAGAAACGACACGGCGGAAAGCACCGACGTCCAGAAGAAGATCACGCCGACCGTCGCGGCCGAGAGCGCGAAGCGTTGATAGAGCCAGAGCGCGACCATCGACTGCACGACGAATCCACCGCCGAACGCATCGAGGCTGAACAATGCGGCGAGCGCGTAGACGCGCCGACGCGATTTCGCGAGTGGCGCGGCGGCGACGCGTTGCGCGCCCTCGGCGGCCGGCGGCAGGCCGCGGTAGATGAGCGCGCAGGCGAGGCCCACGACGGCGTAAAGAACGAACATGAGCTGCAGGGATGCCTGGTAAGAGATTCCGAACCAGGCCGGCAGGAGCGACGGCACGCCCGCGCAAAGCGCCCCCAGCGCGGCGAGCATCGAGCCGACCAGGCTGTAGCGCGCAAACGCCGCCGTGCGCTCGCTATCGGCGACCGCGTGCGCCAGCAGCGCGTGCTCCAGCGGCAGGAACACGCTCACGTCGCCGCTCGACGGATTCAAGGTGCCGACCAGGGCGATGACGAGCAGCGGCCAGAATTGCGTGCAGGTTGCAAAGCCCACACCAGTCGCCGCCATCAGCACGGTGGCAGCGATCAGGACACTGCGGTGGTAATAGCGATGCCCGTGCAAGCCCACCAGCAGCGTGAGCAGACCCGACCCCATCAACGTCGCGGTCGCAAGCATGCCGATCTCGAGCGGAGCATGACCGAGCTCCAGGAGATAGAGCGGCAGGAGGAGGCTCACATAACCGTCGGCAAGAGCACGCAGCCCGCGCGCGATTAGGATCCGGTTCGTGACGTGCGCGTCCATTGCCGCGATCGACTACCGGGCCAGGGCGCCGAACGAGAAATCGTCGAAGACCGTCACTACATCACCATGCCGTGCTCGCCCATCTCGTGGTCGTCGGGAAGTTGCAAGAGCGCACGTCAGCCATGCGCGACCAGCGGCTGCACGCCGATGCCGGCAAGCGCCGCGACGAGCACGATCACCGGCTCGGGGATTCTCTTGAAGCGCCACAGCACCACCAGTGTCGCGAGGGCGAGCGCGGCCGTGACCCAATCGGTGATCGAACGTTGCCCGATGACGATGACGGCGCCCGCGATCGCGCCGATAGCCGCTGCCGTGACGCCATCGACGAAAGCGACGATGGCTGGCCGCTTCCCGTGCTTCTTGAAGTACGGGGCGGGCAGGATGGTCAGCAGGTAGCAGGGCAGGAACGTGGCGGCCGCTGCGACCACCGCGCCCCAGAATCCGGACACGAGGTAGCCGATGAAGCCGGTGGTGATGACGACCGGTCCGGGCGTGATCATCGCTACCGCCACCGCATCGACGAACTGCCGGTCGGTGAGCCAGCCGTATTCCTTGACCACGCCGCCGTAGAGGAACGGCACGATCGCCAGCCCGCTGCCGAACACGAAACTGCCCGCGTACGCGAAGTACGCGCCGATCTGAGCGAGCTTCTGCCAGTCGACGCCCGCGGCGAAGATGGCCGCCACAGGTGCCGCGAGGCCGTTGACCGATCCCCGGGCGAGAAATCGCGGCGGCGCGCGCACGAGCCAGCCCAGCACATCCGCACCGAGGAACACCCAGACGGTTTCCGACCGGGTGATAACCGTCAGCGCCGCGCTGACGAGAAAGATCACCCACAGGAACTTGTCCCGGCCGAGGTTCTTCGCGGTCAGCTTGTACGCGCTCATCGCGATGATGCCGATGACGGCCGCGCCGACGCCGTAGAACACGGCTTGCATCCACGGTATGCCGCCGTAGGCCGAGTACGCCGCACCGATGGCTACCACCATGACGAAGGAGGGCAGCACGAAAGCCAGGCCCGCGAGCGTTGCGCCCGCCACGCGGTGGTGGACGTAACCGAGGTAGATCGCGAGCTGCGCGGCAAGCGGGCCGGGCATGAGCTGCGCGAGCGTCAGTCCTTCCTTGTAGTCGCTCTCGGAGATCCACCGCCGTTGCTCGACCAGATCGCGATACATGTAACCGACGAGGGCGACCGGACCGCCGAAACCCCACGTGCCGAGGCCGAGCATGTAGCGCACGAGCTGCCACAGGCTGCAGGTGGCCGACGGGTGCGTCGAAGCGGACGCCTCGGTTGCCGGGTTCATCGCGTCACCTTCGTTTCGTCGGCGCAGCGATCAGGTCGCGGCCGGGTCCGTTGCCTTGAGCGCGCGCTCGCCGCCGGCCGCGTACCACGCCGACAAGCCGCCGCGGATGAATTTCGCATCGAAGCCACGCGCGCGCAGTTCCGTTGCCACGCCACGACCGACATGGAATCCGTAGGCGCAATAGACGAAGACGGGCGCATCGGGCGAAAGCTCGTGCGACCACTCGGAAACGCGCGTCGGATCGCGCCAGAGCGCGCCTTGCATCATGTCGGTGCTTCGGGAGTAGTAGTGCCTCGGGCGCGCATCGAGGAGCTGCAGTCGTTCGCGGCCTGCACGTCGGGCCGCGAACTCCTCGATGGAGACCGAAGGTGGTGTTTCGTCGTCGGCGCCGCGCGCCGCTGGCGTCGCACCGCCGACCGCATCGACAAAACGCCGATCAACCACCGCCCAGTCGATGTTGCGCAGGAAGGCGTCGACGTACGCTGGTGCGTTGGCCCCGAAGTCGAGTTGGTAGGCGTGCTCGTACATGTCGAGCACGAGCAGCGGCGCGGCGTCGATCATGGTCGGGCCGTGTTCGAACGACACCTGGTTGTGCAGCCGGCGGTCGCGGCGCGAGTAGAACAGCATCACCCAGGCGGAGCCGCCGCGCAGCGACTGCGCGGCGGCCACGAACTCGCGACGCCAGGCATCGACGCTGCCGAAGTGTTCATGGAGGACGGCGTCCATCGATGCGGTGGCCGCGCCGTCGCCTCCCAGGTTGCCGAAATAGAGTTCATGCAGCGCGACCGAGGTGACGGCGAGGAGTTCCTCGCGCTTCAGGGCGCGGATGAGGTGTCCGGGCGCGGTCTCCGGATCGAGCGCATCGAGGTCGGAACGGATCGCATTGGCCGATCGAACGGCGCCGCCGTAGGTGTTTTCGTAGTGACTCACGATCAGCCGCTCCGACAAGCCGTTGAGCGTCCACGGCCGGCAGGGGATGGGGGCGATAGGTCGATGCATGGAAGCTGCTCGGGTCGGGTCGAGCACGTTCATTTGTTGGACTTGCCGCCTTGAAAATGCACGTACAGCGAATCGAGGACGCCGGCCATCTCCGCGAGCAGCTGATCGTCGTCGTCGATCCGCGCCCGCGCGCCGGACAACATCGCTTCGAAGCCGCTCGCTTCGGGTGTCGGTTCGCCGCCGACGTCGAGCGCATGGACCATCGCCCCGATGCGCAGCAGCGCCGCGTCCTTTTCGAGCGAGAACGCGTGCAGGAGGACTTCGAAGGTCACCTTGTCGTCGACGTGCGTGAAACTCGCGCCGTCGAAGTCGAAGGTAAGGGCGTCCTTCGGCGCGCGCCGGATATCGCCGAGCCAGGTGAAGGTCGCGTCCCTGTCGATGAAGCGCCGGATCAGCCACGCACACGCGATCCGGTCGACCCACGGGCGGCGCCGCGTCGCCCAGCGCCGGCCCTGATATTCGCGCCGCGCGAGCCGCGCGATGGCGCGATGGGCGGGCAGCGGCTCGTCGGGGCTGTAATAGCGCGTCAGCCGTGCCTCGGCCTCCGCTGCGCCGCGCTGCGCTCGCTCGCGCGCTTCGCCCGGGAAATAGTCGATGGCGACGACGGCTTCCAGGCTCTTATGCCAGAGCCTGAATTGACGGCGGGCTTCCGCTTCGGACCATTCGCGCAGGCGCTTCAGCAGGGCATCGAGGTCGACCTGGCACTCACGGTACGCCTCGCCACGATCGAAGAGCCCGATCCACTGGTTCTCCAGAGCGGCTTCCTGCTGCGCGAGGTCGAGGACATAAGCGCTCGCGCCCGCGGCCGACAACTCACCCTGCGACTCTTCGAGCGACTCTTTCAAGTCCTCGCGGCGCGGCAGGAGGTAGACGCCGTCGCGAAGGATCGCCGCGCCGAGGGACTTCATCTGGCGCCAGAAGCGCACCCGCAATCCGCCGTTTTGGCCCGGCAGGGTCGCAACGAAGAGAAGCCAGGGCATCGTTGTTATGGATATCACATATATGTATCAAGTTTTGCATAAGCGGTGACGATGTCAAGCTCGAAGTCGATCGAAGGCAACAGAAACCCCTCCCCAGCTGGCGGGGGAGGGGCGGGGGCGCGGCCGATGCGTGTGGAGCGCCGATCGAACTGCGCCGTCGATAGTCAGTGCATTTCACTAGCACAGTGTGCGTTGCGCCCCCCGCCGTAATCCTCCCCAACGAGCGGGGAGGGGATACGCGCTGCGCTACGACAGCGCAGGATCCGCGCGGATCGCGTAGTCCTGCACGTTCTGCATGTCCTGGATCGAGCGCGCGGCCTTCATCGATTCGCGGCCACGCTCGTCGGCGTCGGACTGTGCAAGGGCGATGCGCGCTTGCGCCGCCTCCAGTGCGCTGGCGTCGGACGGCGTCAGGCGGTCCTGCTTCAACTCGCGCGCGATGAGGCCTTCCTGTTCCGCCTCGCGCATCGTGGCCACGCGCAGGTGCATCCGGTCCATCGGTGCGCCGGCGTCTTTCGCGTGCTTCTCGGCGCGCTGCACTGCGCCGGCCATGTCGTTCTCGGCCTCGCGCAGCCGCGCTATCGCGTGCGAGTCGAGGGTTGCCACGCCGGGGATGAGGTGGGCTTCGAGCTTGTGCAGGTCAGCCTCCTGGCGCGTGAGAAGCGTCGCATTCGTGACGTCGATCTTTCCGTGCGCCAGGTCCGACGCGAAGCGCGACTCGACCGTCGCGTCACGCTGGATCAGCGCATCGAGCGGATGCGCCTGCGCGGTGGCGCCCATCGTCGACGCAAGGGCAAGGACGAACAACGCGGCTTTCATGACTGTCTTCCTCCTCATTGGGCCTAGTCGCTGTGGACGGGAAACTCGAACAGCTCGTGTGCCGTCCTGCCCGCCGCGACGTGCACGTGCATCTTGTGCAGCGTGTGCGTGCCGAGCGTCGCCGTGATCGAGTACACACCAGGATCCAGGCGCACGAGCATGAACGGCCCGGCAGCCGCGCTGTCGAACACCGTCTTGTCGCCGCGTTTGATCTGCACCTTGGCACTCGCGGTGAACTCATCGCGCTTCTTGTCGGCCGCCTGTTTCTCGACGATCTCCAGCGCCAGCGGGTACTTGTCGGTCTCGGCGCGGAACGCCGCGGCTTCCTCCGGCGTGATCCCGCCCGTCGCGTACGCGATGCCGTGGTACTGCTGCTCGGGAATGCTCATGGCGGCTGTCGCCGCCGCAGTCGTGGCCGTGGCACCGGCCGCGAGTGGAGTGACGATCAGGGCGCAAGCCAGCAGTGCGCCGCCGCGCGTGCGCAGCCACTGCCTGCGCAGGGGTGAACGATGAGACATCGAAATCCTCCTTGTTTCCGCCGCCCGGCACGCGCGTCTTGGGACATCAGCGCCGGTCGACAACGTGCGAGCACTCTAGATCTGCAAACGCCGCACGCGTAGTGGCAAGCGTCATTGAATGGACAGGACGCCAGTCACGTCGTGGTCATGCCTGGTGGACGATCGAGGCCGGCCCTGGGCGGCAACGACTCCCTCCCCGCGTGCGGGGAGGGAGTGAGCGGGGTTGAATCCGGCCGTCAGCCTGTGCCGACCGTGCCGAGCAGGTCGCGCACCGCCGCGTAGAGGGTGCCGGCGTTGTCGGACGACGGCGCGACGGCAACGCCTGCGCGTGCCGCGTCGACCCGCATCACGAGTTGCGGTCGTTGCGCAGTCAGTTGGTCGCGCAATTGGGGCCACAAGCGATCGAACTCGCGGTGCGCCGTCGCGAATCCGGTTTCGTCGTTCCATGTCGGCGCCTGGCGCATCCGGCGCGCGAGTACCAGCAGCACCTCGAGGCGCGGAACCGCTCCCTTGATCCGCGACGCGTACGGCTCAGTCAGGTCGCCGGACCGCGCCAGCAGGTTTTCGGTGCTGCTCAACAGCCACGGCCGGTCGTACACCGACAGGGCGGCCGACGCGTCGATGAGATCGGCGCTCAATTGATTGGTCGTGGCGAAGAAGCGACCTTGGGTTCCGCCGGCCGTGGTGTAGCTCGATTCCAGTCCATCGATCGAGGCAGCCAGGATGCGCGCCTCGCCGAGCGCGTTGCGCGCGTCGCTCCAGTGTCTCGCCCGCGTCGCGTCGTACAGCCTCACCGCCGCGGCGTCGAACTCGAGCAGCGCCGTCGGTACCGCCCGCGTGGTGACGGGCTCGGCCAGCACGGGAGGCAGTCCGGCGACGATCAGTGCGACGCACATACCCGCCGCCAGCCAACGGCGGCGCATATCGATCGCGGACTCTCGGCCTTCGGCTTGCATCGGCAATGTCGGGACGCGGTGCATTGTCCGGCGGTGTGAAACACGAGGCCCATTGTCCCGGCGCGGCCGGCATCGCGCCAGAGTCGCGCGTCACGGTTCGTGCATGACCACCGTCACCATCCAGCGGCGCGTGCGCAGGCGCGCGACGGCTGCCGCCTCACGGAACGCGCTTGTTGACCGCGCGCACCGCGAGCTCGGTACGCGTGCGCGCGTGCAGCTTGTCCATGATCCGGCTGACGTAGTTCTTCACGGTGCCTTCGGCGAGGAAAACCGTGGCGGCGATCTGCTTGTTGCTCTTGCCTTGCGCAATGAGGTCGAGGATGCGTTCCTCTTTCTCGGTGAGCGGCTCCTCGTAGGCCGCGACCGGTGTCGTGCCCGCGCCGGGTGCCGTCTCCTGCGCGCCCGTGACGACCGGCGCCGGCTCGGAACCGCGCGGCGCGAGCAGGCGGAACTGCTCCATCACCTTGCGCGCGATGGCGGGCGAAAGCCGCGACTCGCCGCGGTCGACCGCGCGCACCGTCTCGAGCACGTCGTTCTCGCTCGCGTCCTTGAGCAGGTAGGCGTGGGCGCCGGCGCGGATCGCCTCGAACACGAGTTCGTCGTCGTCGTAGGTGGTGAGCACGACCACGCGCATCGTCGGATGCGCCGCCGTGATCGCGCGCGTCGCCGCGACCCCATCGAGGCGCGGCATCTGCAGGTCCATGATCACCACGTCGGGCGCGAGCGTGCGCCCCAGTTCGATCGCTTCGTGCCCATCGGCGGCCTGGCCGACGACGTCGATATCCGGCGCCGTCCCCAGGATCAGGGCGAGGCCGCGGCGGATGACCGGCTGGTCGTCGACGATGAGGAGCCGCAGCCGTCGCGATCCGGCGTCGGGACGGGTCATCGCGGTCAGTGGGCCCGTGTCGCGTTCGCGCTTTCGGCCGGGGCCGGCAGGCCGAGGCGGGCGTGCAACTCGCCGACCAGCGCCGACGGCAGGCGGGCGGTGAGGAAGCGGAGCATCGCCGCGACGGCGAGGCGCGCCTGCTCGGGCGTGAGTTGCGCGGCCCTGGCGACGGATTGAATCATCTCGTCGTTCATCGACATGCTCGCTTCGACCGACCCGGGTTGCGGCCACCGTTGGCGGACTTGCGGACCCTCCGGCATCTGCGTTGCGAGGGTACCCGAGCCAAGGCCGCAGCGGTCAGTGACGATCGGCACTTTTTTCGGGTTCGTAACCCCGGCGCGGGCGTGCGCCGGCGATGTCGCACACAATGCGCGCATGAAGGTCGTCCCGCCGGGCGTCGATCCGCGCCGTCACCTGACCGCGGCGCTCGGCTGGGCCATGTTCGTCGTCGTGGTGCTGGCTGCGCTGATCGCGGCGAATCTCGCCGCCGGGGCCGCCGAGCGGCGCGTGCGCGCCGACGCCGAGCAGCTGCTGGCGCAGTTCGCGCAGCAGGCGCAGCGCACGCTGGCCAGCGCGCTCGCCACGCGCGTGTCGATGCTCACGGTGACGGCGTCGCAGATCGCCGCCTCCGGCGACCGCAGCCCCCAGGCATTGCGCCGCCATGTGCGCGCGATCGCGCAGGGATTCTCGGAGTTCGTCTGGCTCGGCGTGACGGATGCCGAAGGAGGCATCGTCGCCGCGGCCGGTCGCGTGCCCGAAAACGCCGCTGCCTCTGCACACCTCTGGCTCGATTCGGCACGACACGGACCGTGGCTCGGCGACGTCCATGCGGCTGGTGCGCCGGCGCGTGCAGGTCCAGGCGCGGAGGAGGCCGGCGTCGATCATGTCATCGATGCCGCGGCGCCGCTGCTCACCGCCGACGGCACGCGCCACGGGGTCGTCGGCGCCTACCTCGCCTGGAACTGGATCGAAGGATTGCAGGCGGAGCTCGAGCGTTCGTTCACGACGCATCGTCCCGTGGAGTTGTGGCTCGCGGCGAGCGATGGAACGATCCTGAGCGGGCCGCCGGCATGGCGCGGCCGATCGCTGCGTGCACAGGGCGACGGCGCGGATCCGACCGAGGCAGGTGCGTATCTGGTCCGGCGCGCAGCGCTCGGCGACGCGCCGGAAGTGGCGGCGCTGCACTGGACCGTACTCGTGCGCCAGCGCACCGACCTCGCACTTGCCGATGCGCGGACCGTGCAGCACGCGGTTTTCGGCATCGTGCTCGTGGCCGGCCTGCTCGCCGCCGCGGCGGCGATCGTGGTGACGCGGCGCATGCTCGGGCGCCTGGTGCGGCTGGCCGACGATGCGCGGGCGGTGCAACGGGGAGAACGCACCGAGCTCGCACGGCCGGCCGGCCACGACGAGATCGCCGGCATCGGCGCGGCCCTCGCCGATGCGGTGGCGCAGCTGCAGGCGGAAAAGCGCGTGCTGCAGGCGCTGAACGCGGAACTCGACGCGCGCGTGGTTGAACGCACCGCGCGCATCGAACGCCTCGCGGGCGATCAGCGGCACGCCGCGGTGGTGCGCGAGCGGCTGCGCCTCGCGCGCGAGCTGCACGACACGCTCGCGCATTCGCTGATGGCGCTTCTGACGCAGATCCGCCTCGCGCGCAAGCTGCGCGGGCGGGTCGGCGACGCGGATCTTGACGCCGAACTGGCGCGTGCCGAGGAGGTCGCCGCGTCGGGACTTGCGGAAGCACGCGCCGCGATCGCGCAGATGAGACACAACGCGGTACGCGACAGCGGCCTCGGCGATGCGCTGCGCGAGCTGCTCGAGCGGTTCGCGCAGCGCACCGGGATCGAACACGAGCTGCACGTCGAAGGCGCAGCCGGCGCACTCGCCGGCGAACGCGCCGAGACCGCGTTCCGGATCGCCGAGGAAGCGCTCAACAACGTCGAGCGCCATGCGCAGGCTCGCCTCGTGCGGGTGACGCTGAGCGGCGGCGAGCCGCCGCTCTCCGGTGCGCCGCGCCGGGTCCGGCTCGAGGTGGCCGACGATGGCGTGGGATTCGACGCCGCGCCCGAGCATCCCGGCCATTACGGCCTGCGCGGCATCCGCGAGCAGGCGGCGTTGATCGAAGCGCGCCTCGAGATCGACAGCGCGCCGCGGACGGGCACGCGCATTGCACTCGAGTTCGACGACTAGGTATCCGCTCCGCCGCACGCCGGGGAGGGAGTTTCGGTGGTGACTACCGTCACCGTCATGCCTCCAACGATCGTGACGAATGCACCGCCTCACACGATGCCTTGCGCCACTGTCGACCCCGCGATGCGCCTTCTACATTCGTGCCCGTGGCTGCCCGTGCCCACGCCGCGATCCCCTGCATCCGATGTCGACCGTCGAACACACCTCCGAAGCCGCCGCGCCCGATGAGCAGCGGCGGATCGCGCTTGCGACGACCGGTGCGCTCGCGGGCGTCGGCCTGGTTGCGCTCGCCTGTCCGTTCGTCGCGAGCATGGCGCCTTCGGCCAGGGCACGCGCCGAGGGCGGACCGATCGACCTCGACATCTCGACGCTTGCCGAAGGTGAACAGCGAACGGTCGCTTGGCGCGGCCGGCCGACCTGGTTCATGCGCCGGAGCGAGGAGATGGTGCGCGCGCTGGAAAGGCCCAATGCCGACCTGGCCGACCCGCTGTCGCTGCGCTCCCAGCAGCCGCGCTCGTGCATGAACGCGACGCGCTCGGTGCGGCCCGACATCTTCGTCGCGACGGGCGTCTGCACGCACCTCGGCTGCATCCCGATCCTGCGCCTGGACGACGCGCAACTGAACGCCGAGCTGAACGCACCGGGCGGCTTCCGCTGCCCGTGCCACGGCTCGCGCTTCGACCTTGCCGGCCGCGTCGTGAAGAACGTACCCGCGCCGCTCAACCTCGAGATACCGGAGTACGCCTTCGCTTCGGCCTCGATCGTGCATGTCGGCTGAGGCGAGGCAACCGTGGCCGCCGTCGACCGAGCCGAACCGGCCCCTGTGCGCATTTCGGCACGCCGCGCGCTCGTCGACGGATGGGCGCTCGCCCACCCCTTCTGGCGCGCGCGCGACGAGCGGCGCGCGTGGATCCTGCTTGCGGCCGTGATCGCGCTGACGCTGGGGATCGTCTGGATCAACGTGCTGTTCAGCAACTGGAACAACCGTTTCTACGACACGCTGCAGAACCACGACCTGCGCGGCTTCTGGCACCAGCTCGGCGTCTTCGCCGCGCTCGCGGCCGTCTTCATCATCGCCGCCGTGTATCGCCAGTACCTGCAGGGCCTGCTCGCCATCCAATGGCGCAGCTGGCTCACCGCGCGCCTGCAACAGGGCTGGCTCCACCCCGGCACCGCGTACCGGCTCACGCTGCGCCCCGAGGCCGCGCTCGACAATCCGGACCAGCGCATCGCCGAGGACGTGCGCGGGTTCGTGGCGTCGACGCTCGACCTGCTGCTCGGCCTGCTCAATGCCGCGGTCACGCTGGTTTCGTTCATCGGCATCCTGTGGGGTTTGTCGGGTTCCGTGCCGCTGCCTTTCGGCAACGGCGTGAGCGTCCCCGGTTACATGGTGTGGGTCGCGCTCGGCTACTCGCTGATCGGAACCTGGCTCGTGCACCGGCTGGGCTTGCCGCTGGTCTGGCTCAACGGCCAGCAGCAGAAGGTCGAAGCCGACTTCCGCTACACGCTCGTGCAGGTGCGCGACCACGCCGAAGCCATCGCGCTCGCGAGCGGCGAACCCGCCGAGGACCTGCGCCTGCGCACCCGCTTCGAAGCGATCCGCGGTAACTGGCTGGCGCTGATTCGCGCGACCAAGCGGCTGACCTGGTTCTCCGCCGGCTACGGCCAGGTCGCCAACGTATTCCCGATCCTCGCCGCGGCGCCGCGGTACTTTTCCGGCGCGTTGATGCTGGGCGGGTTGATGCAGACGGCGCAGGCGTTCGGACAGGTGCAGGGTGCGCTGAGCTGGTTCATCGACGCGTACCCGCAGCTTGCCGGCTGGCGCGCGACGGTCGGCCGGCTTGCCGGTTTCTCGGCGTCGATCGAAGTCGACCGCGGTTCCGCGCATGCACGCGGCATTGCGATCGCCCGCAACGGGCGCGACCGCATCGAACTCGCGGGACTCTCGGTGCGCGCGCCGGGCGGACGTGAACTCGTCGCCGTGCCGGCGCGCACCCTCGAACCCGGCATGCCGGTGCTGATCGCGGGCCCATCGGGTGCCGGCAAGAGTTCGCTGATCCGCGCGATCGCGGGCGTGTGGCATGAAGGCCGCGGCACGGTCGCCCTGCCTGCAGGCGCGACGATCATGTTCGTGCCGCAGCGCCCGTACCTGCCCGACGGCACGCTGCGCGACGCGATTGCCTACCCGTCCGGGCCCGGCATTTTCGACTCCGGGGTGCCGCACGCCTGCCTCGTCCAGGCCGGCCTCGGACGTTATGCCGATCAGCTCGATCAGCGTCAACGCTGGTCGGAGGTACTGTCGCCCGGCGAGCAGCAGCGCATTCATTTCGCGCGCGTCTTCCTGCACCGCCCGGACTGGGTGTTCCTCGACGAATCGACTTCCGCACTCGACGAAGTGTCCGAAGCGAACCTGTACCGTGAACTGCGGCGCGCGTGCCCGGCGACGACGGTGATCAGCGTCGGGCATCGTTCGACGCTGATCGGCCTGCATGACCAGGTCTGGCGGATCGGCGGGGCGCAGGGGTGCAGCAGGCAATCGCAGTCGCTGCGCAGGGAGAGGGCGCGCGCGGCTTTGTGACGATGCGTTCCAGCCCCCTGCCCAGCCTGAGGGGGAGGGTGTTTGTCCGGCTCTACTTCGCAGCGCGGTCGGACGTTGTCGCGATATCCATGGGCTCGTAATACGGCCGGCTGCCGAGCGCGTCGACGCGCGCCCAGAACTCCGGGCCCGACGCCAGGGCGCGATCGTCCTTGCGCGCGGTCTGGCGCCACATCGCCCACGACTCCGGATGCAATCGGATCGCTTCGGCGACGAGCGCCTCCGCCTCGTCGGTCCGCCCCTCGCGCAGCAAGTGCAGTCCAAGGCGGAAGCGCACGTGTGCCGCGGCGATCGTCTCCCGGGGCAGCTTCAGCCTGGCGGCCGCGCGATCCTCGTCCATCACGTGGGGACTGGCGGCGCCGCGCCGTGCCCAGTCGCGCACGGCTTCGAAATACCCGGCCTTCACGCGGTTGCGCTCGGCGACCACCGCATCGGGAACCGCCCGTGTCTGGCGGTCCATCGCGCGGAAGCCGTCGTTCGAGCCCGCCGTCTCGGGCGGGCGCACGATGCGTCCGCGTTCGTCGATCCACATGGCCTGCGGCACGTTGACGAGGTTGTACAGATCGGCGAGGTGATGATCGCGATCGATCAGGCACACGTAACCCGGCTTGACTGCCTCGATCCACGGCCGCGCCGCCTCGGGCTGGTCCATTGCGACCGCGACCACGGTCAGGCCGAGGTCCTTGGTGTCTTCGTGCAGTGACTGCCACACGGGCAAGTCAGCGCGACATCCTCACCACGAAGCCCAGGTGGCGAGGAAGACCTTGCGCCCGCCATACGACGACAGCGTGTGCGGACGGCCCTCGAGGTCGGGCAGCGTGAAGTCGGGGGCCTCGAGCGTGGCGAGCGCGGCGCCACGATGCGCCGCGCTGGTGCCCAGCGCCCAGGTGCGCGACGCGGCGTCATGCACGAGGGGCTGGCCGCTACGCCGCCACATCGCGGCGAGATTCAGCCGGCCGTCGCGCACGAGCTCGCGCTTGAGCGCGCGCGGCAACGGCACGCAGATGTCGCCGTGGCACAGGCCCTCGGGCTTCCACGTCCAGCCCGTGGCCTGCTCGATCTCCTTGCCGTCCAGCCAGAGGTCGTCGCCGTCGGCAGCGGCCTCGGGCACCTGAGTCTGGCGCTGTTCATGAAGCAGCGTGACCACGACGATTGCTCCTTGCTTCGCATGAATGACGGGTCGCGCGTTGGATCGTAGAGCGAATCGACTGCGTTTGGCGTACCCGCGCCGAATCCACGGCGTACCCGCCGGGTCGGGCGCGTCGATGCGACACAAGGTTGCGCGAGCCACCGTGCGCGCGCCGCACCCGGCTTCGGTCAGGGATCGCCTTGCTGCGCCGGTGGCGTATCGGTCATCGCCGGGCCGAGCTCGCCGAAGCGCGCGGGAATCTCCGCGTAGAACGGGCGCACCTTTTCCACCTTGACGAGATCCAGGATCTGCTTCTTCTCCGCGTCGGAGACGATGAACTCGATTTCGACGATCAAGCTCCCGCCGAGTTCGATGAAACGGTCCTCGTGCATGACGTGGTGGCGACCGAAGCCTGCCAGGAACGTGCCGTCCATCGCTCTCAGGCCGCTCGCGAGGCGCCTGCCTTCACGCTAGAAGCTGCGGGGCGACGTCCGCGCGCGGCTGTTCCGTATCCTCGCCAAAGACCAGTTTATATAGATCCGCTCCATAGCTTGTCTCGAGCGGCGCACCTTCGATCAGCTTGAAGGTGCGTGTCCCGTCGGGTTTGCGTTCTGCGCGCAGGAAAACGCCGGCGTCCCGCTGCCGGTCGTACATGCCGCGGGCGAACGGATACAGATGTGTCACGAAGAACACGCGGACGCCGCTTTCCAGCAGCGCGGTGGCGATCTGGCGCGCGATCTCCGATCCTTCGCGCTGGTTGGTTGCCGCGAACGATTCGTTGAACAGCACGACCGCGTCGGGCACCAGGTGATCGACGATGGCGCTCATGCGCGCGAGCTCCTCGTCGAACTTGCCGCTCTTCAGCTGCGTGTCCTCTTCGCGCTTGTAGTGGGTGCAGATCGCCGGGCACAGCGGACCGCGAAAACTTGCGGCGCATACGAACATGCCTGACTGCATCATCAACTGCGCCAGGCCGATGCTGCGCAGGAAGCTCGTCTTGCCCCCCTGGTTCGCGCCGGTGATCACGCACAGGCGCTTGCCCTCGGCGGCGACCGAGTTGGCAATCACGTTTCCTTGCATCGTAAGAACCAGGCTGATGTCGTGCAGGTCGGCAAAACGCAGGTCGGACTCACCCGCTGCACTCGGCAGCGGGGCCGCGTGTGGCACGCCACGGGTGAGCAGATGCTCGTGCAGGTTCAGGCAGCCGACGTAGAACGCCAGTTCCGTGCGCAGCATCTGGAAAAAGCTCAGCACGTGGTCGGCCGACTGTGCCATGGCGTTGGCGACCTCGTTGATGCCGCGATCGCGCAGCTCGCCCAGGGCTTGTGCGCCCGCTTGATCGCGCGTGGCGATGTGGAACGTGTACGCCGGCGGCGCCCGGCCGAGCAGGCGGTCGAACCAGTTCGGCCCGCGCCCGTGCTCCTTGCGCAGCACGTGGTCGACCCCTTCGTTCGCATTGCCCAGGCGTGCGCTGAGCAGCGTGCCCTTGCGGAAGCTCAGTTCGGTCAGATGCGCCTCGATGGTGGCGAGGTACGGCTCGTCGAGTTCATCCTGCAGGGTCGCAAAAAGCGCGCTGAACCCCGGCGACCGGAAGCTAGACCCGTGCCGTTCCGCGATCCCGCGCAACTTGCGCAGCATCTCGACGAACATTGCCATCATGGTGATCGACTCGTGCAGGATCGACGCCGGATAGTTGGCGAAGATGCCGAACCAGTGCTTCTTCTTGCGTTCGATGGTCTCGACCGCGAGCGCATAGAGCTCGCGCACCACGGCGGGATTGCGCAGCGCATCGGCGAGGACGGCCTGGCGGTGCAGGACCGTTGCCAGGTCGTTTCCGGTAGCGCCCAGTAACGCCGCGCGCGACACTTCCAGCACGAAGTTGTCGCCGCCGTGCATCGCCCCAAGCAGCGTGTCGAGTTCCAGGTCCTGCACCAGTGCCGGCGCGTTCCATGGCAGCGGCTGCTTCGTGTCGAAGTCGCGCCCGGGATGCATGAGCAGCGCTTTCATGCGGGGATCCTCTCGCGCAGCTGCCGGTAGCCGACACGGTGCTTTTCGGCGATGGCGAGCGCGTACGCCAGGCCGTCGGCGGGCTTGCGCAGCACCTTGAAGGTGCGCTCGGCGAGGATGTCGGGATTGACCGTGCTGGCCATGCTGACCGTCTTCGCGTCGAACGCGGCCAGCTCGTCGAGAAACGTCACGACGACGCCGAGCGCATCGAGCGCGGACAGCCGCCGCATGACGCGCTCGGCGAGATAAAGGGCATCGTCGAGCGTGGTCGAGGCGAAGATCTCGTTGATGACGACGATGCTCTGCGCATCGGCCTGACGCAGGATCTCGTGTATGCGCACCAGGTCGTCGTGCAGCTTGCCGCGCAGGTTGGCGATCGTTTCTTCGCGCTCGAAGTGGGTGAACAGGCGGCCGAACAGGAACAGCTTCGCTTCCGTGCCCGGGACGGGGCAGCCGAGCAGCGCCAGATGGTGCAGCTGGCCGAACGTGCGCGCGAAAGTCGTCTTGCCGCCCTGGTTGGGCCCGGTGACGACGAAGATGCGTTCGGCGCCGCGCAGGACGAAATCGTTGGTGACCACCGGCGTTTTCTCGGCGACGAGCCGGTCGGCCAGGGCAAGATCGAACGTCGCGCGGCACGCCACCGCCTTGTCGCGCACGCCGATGCGCGGATAGCAGAACGGCAGGCCGGCCTGGTGCAGCCGGTCTGTGTGCTCGAGCCAGGCGATGTAGAACTGGACGTCGCGCTCGAACCCGCACAGCGCGTCGTCGCGGAACCCGGCGTGCAGCGCACAGAAATTCTCCAACGCGCCGAAGGTCTCGGGATGCAGCCGCGCGACACGATCGAGAATCTGCGCCTCGATGTGGTTCATCCAGGAATACTCGCTCAGCTTGCTGCGATAGTCCTTGACCGCGCCGCGGCGAAACCTCTCGAAGGTCGCCTCGACGGCGGCTCTCTCGTCGAGTTCGCCTTCGAAGCGGCGCACCGTCACCGCGTCGTATTTGATGCGGACGCAGTAGCGGACCGCATCGAGCTCGGCGAGGCGTGCCCGGACGTCGCTTTGCAGCGTGCGGAAACCCGCCGACGCGACGTATTCCCCGAGGTGCGCCTGCAATGCCTGCATGCCGCGCGAGCGCAGTGGACAGTCGGGCAGCGCGCGCGCCAACGCGTCCACCGCCTCGCAATAGGTCTGCGCCGCACCCAGGAACCAGCGCGCCTTCTCGAACTTGTAGTAGCGCTTTTCCGACGGGTTCAGGATCTGGCGCATCGTGCGCATGCCGCGCGAGAACGCGTTGACCGCGGAACGGATGGCTGGCTCCTCGAGGTCGCGCATCACCTCCTGGCGAAAGACGATCGCGTCGAGCTCATGCAGCCGCGTATGGAAAAGCGGGGCGAGGTTGTATTCGTCGCGCCCGCGCGTCAGCGCCGCGACGATGCGGTCCAGCGCGAGGTCGTGGAAGTAGGCCGGCGGCTCCTTCTGGAGCGGCGGCTGGTCCCGCGTGAACAGGATGCTGGTGAATGGCATCGATCGGAACTCGCGGTTCATTCGCCCCAACCGCCTACCAATGCCTCGGGCCTGCCACCGAGCCGGGCCAGGGCGGCGAGCAAGGCAGCTCCCTCCGCCGCCGCATCCCCGAGCCCCGCGCCGGCCTGCGCCAGGCGCTCGCGCTGGACGGCGGTCAGAAAGGGCCGCGTCGCGCCGCGGTCGGCGACGAGATAGGCGGAGGCGAAGTGGCGCAGGCAAAGCCCGTGGCCCTGGGCGTATGCAGCGCGCTGCTGCGCCGACTGCAGCAGCTCCAGCAGTTCGCCGATGGCCGCCTCGCGGGCCACGGCCATCCGCTCGCAGGCAACGCAGACGAGCGCGTGCGGCCGGGTGCGCGTCTTGGCCGGCAGATGCTTGCCACGGCGGCGTTGCACCCGCGGCCGCGCGAAGAGTTCTAGCTCATTTGGCGTCGTGGGCGTGAACGGCGGCAGACGGCGAGCGAGAATCTCGAGTGCCACCGCGCCGGCATGCGAGGCCGCCATGCGGATGAGTGCCGGGTCATGCAGCGCCACGACAGCGCGAACGTGCTGCGCGCACGAGGGGAAAGTCAGCCACGCCGGTTGCCCTGTCCGCAGCGTCCGGCGCACCATGGCCAGCCAGCGCGCCTGCGCGGTAGCGATGCGCAGGCAGACCGGACAGGCGGTGGCGTCGCGAAGGAGACTCTTCAGTTCGACCGCACGGTGGGCGTCGTCGATGTTGCTCGTCGTCGATGCGGCCGCCTCGTCGACGTGCATGACGATGTCCACGCCGGGGTCACCGGCGACACTGTTCAGCAGTCGGTCGTCCCGTGCGCCGGGTGCCTCGAACTGGTTGTGCCGGTCGAGTGCGCGGTCGAGCGTCTCGCGGTAGTGCGGCAGTACGCGCTCGCGCACAGCGCTGTCCGCATCGACGTACAGATGCTTGAAATGGGTAAGACACAAGCGCTCGAGCCGGTCGAATGCAGCGCAGGTGGGCTCGCGCGCGATCTCGTGCAGCAATCCTGTCGTTACGTGAGCTGCCGCGCGCTCGGCGAACCGGCACGCGGGGCAATCGCGGCCGGCGTGGAAGCACAGGTCGATGATGCGATCGCCGAACTTCACCTCGTTGCCGAGCATCTCCGACCAGCGCGCGAGCGCGCCGTGCGCAGCGGCGGCGATCGGCGCAGCCGCTGCCGGGTGCCGGAGCAGCGCCAGCGTGTGCGCCCCGCAGTAGCCCAGCGTATCGGCGATCGCCTCGGCGCTGCGTTGCGCGCGCAATGCGGTGGCGAACGCGTGACCGGCATAGGCCGCATCAGCGACTGCAGCAGCGGCGCAGGCGGGGCATGCACCGCCGCCGGCCGCGACGCATCGTGCCGCATCGGTCGCAATCGGCGCCGCAGGCTCGGCCCGTGCATGCCCGCCTTCGACACCGCGCGCGCGGGGGCGCGCGGCGACAGGCTCGCGCCCGGCGGGATTCGGTCGAAAGCTGATTGTCGAAGCGCCACGCAAGGTTGGCTGCATGCTGACACCTACAAAGACAGTCGTCGGTCCTTGTAGGCATCATCAGCCTCGCGGCGGTTGGAATTGCGGGAGGAATGCCATCTCCCTGGGGCAATGGTACTGCGCGCTTCCTCGCGACGGCAAGCGTGATGCGCATCGGCGCAACGTGCACTACGACTGCGGCGCGTGCTCGGCAGGTGCCGGGTCGGCTGCGAACTCGCTGGCGTAGTCGCCTTCGGGCACCGTCAGGCGGCGCAGCCGATCGAGATCCGCGCGCATCGAGGCGGCGTCGTGTTTCCCCGCCGCTCCACGCTGAGTCTCGACGCGGCGCATCTGTTCGACAAAGTCGCGCCGCAGGGCATCCATGCTCCCATCGTTCCATTCGGTGAGCGCTTCGTCGTACCCGGCCAGTGCCCGCAAGATCAGTTGCTTGAGTCCGCGCCGCTCCAAGTCGCGGCGGACGCAAGCCGCAAGCAACGGGCGGATGGGTGCCGGGAGCCTCGGCTTGGCGAGGACGAGCGGCGGGACGAGCGAAATGGCATGCAAGGTGGGCGGTGCCGCGGCACGCGGGAGCGGGTCGGGCTCGGGCGCACCGGCTGGCGCGAAGTGCTCGGCGGCGCCCAGGGCATTGACGAGATCGGCCCGGGCGGCAGTGATGCGCCGTTGCAGTGTGGCCGCCGCCGCGGCGGCCCTCCCTTCGATCGAGGCGATCAGGATCGCAGTGACATCGAACGCGGGCGTGAGATCCTGCAGCCAGATGACGCCTGCGTTGTGGGCGGATTCGGCGAGGATCTCATCGGCCTTGGCGCCGGCATTGGGCAGCCAGACAGGAGGCTCGGCACGCAGCCGATCGAGGCGGGCCAGCGCCGCGGCCAATGCGGTGCTTGCATCGAGCGGCGCGCGCTCCTCGAAGCACGCGAGCCGGCACTCCAGCCCTGCAATCACGTCCGCTTTCAGCCCGACGATCTTGCCGACCAGCGAAAGATGGCGCAGCTGCTGGCGCTGCTGCATGCACGGCGACAGGACGGTCGCGACCCAGCGGTCGCAGAGCGCACCTGCTTCGCCGCGGACGCCCACGCAGAAGACGGGAACGTGCTGCCCGGTGCCTGCGCGCAGCCGGGACTCGACGTCGCTCTGGGCCGTGAAGCGATCCTCTTCGCTCAACAGATCGGACTTGGAGACCAGCACCATCACCTGCGCCCCGGCTCGCGGCAGCGCATCGACGAGCACGGTGTCATCGCCCGTCAGCGTCGCGCCAGCGTCGACCAGCACGACGCCGATGTCGCAGCGATGCACATAGGCGAAAGTTTCGGCCGTGCTGGTTGGCGTTGCCGCGCCGAAACCCGGCGTGTCGATCAGCGTTACGCCGGGGACGAGCACAGCGGCCGGCAGCGCAACCTGCAGGCGCGTGACGTGGCGCATGTTGAACGGGTTCTGGTGCGCACTGGCGAATTCGGCCATCCGGCCGAGATCGAACGTCTCGGTCTTCGCCTCGACGAACCAGGCCGTGCCTTCCGGCCTGGCGCCGTGCACGATGTGGATGGCGATGGCCGTCACCGGTGTCACGCCGACTGGTAACACATTGCGGCCCAGGACGCGGTTCAACAGCGCCGACTTGCCCGAGTTGACACGGCCGAACCACGCAACTTCGAGCGCCGGCGCTTCGATCCGTCCGAGGCTTGTCCCGACCCTTGTGCGCAGACTGCTCAGACTGTGCGCATCGATGACCTGGGCCAGTTCGGCGAGCAGCCGGCGCCACTGCGGTGCATCGATGCTCGCCAGGCGCTCCGGCAGGCCGGGCTGCGGGCGCGGCGCCAGGTACGACTCCACCTGCTCGAGCAACTCCATCAGCCTGCCGCTGGTCAGGTTCAGGTCGCGCACCAGGTCGGGCGCGAGGTCGCCTCCGCCCGGGAGGTGACGCGGCGCGAGCTTCTCGGCGGCGATGCAAGCGTTGCGCAGGTGCGAACCTGCGGCCCAGGTCGCGCCGACCGTGCACGGCGGCGGTGTCATTTCGTGGCGGCGCAGGGCGGCGCGAATCACCTCGCGCACCGTGGCGGCGTAGTCGGCCGTGACCTTCTGCTGAACGGGCGTCGCATTGGCGAACTGCAAGGGATAAACGCGCAGCCTCGGGCTCGGCCCCGCCGCGCCCGAGGCGGCAAGAGCGCACTCGGCGTCGGCCAGGGAGGCATCGATCGTTGCGAACGCCTCCTGCAGTTGGCGCCGCTGCTCGGGCGTGAATCCGGCCTTGCGCGTGGCGCTCGTGTCCGCCCGCCGCGCTTCCGCTGTCAACGCACGAAGGCACTGCGGCCGGCAAACTCGGCCGCCCCGCCCAGGTCCTCCTCGATGCGCAGCAGCTGGTTGTATTTCTCCACGCGCTCGCCGCGACACGGGGCACCGGTCTTCAGATGCCCGGTGTCGAGCGCGACCGTCAGGTCGGCGATGAAGCTGTCGACGGTCTCGCCGCTTCGGTGCGAAACCATCGCGCCCCAGTTGGCCGCCTGCGCCATGTGCACGGCGGCCACCGTTTCGGTCAGGGTTCCGATCTGGTTGAGCTTGATCAGCACCGCGTTGGCGACGTCTTCCTCGATGCCGCGCTGGATGCGCGTCACGTTGGTGACGAACAGGTCGTCGCCGACCAGTTCGATGCGCGGCCCGAGGCGCCGATTCAATGCCTTCCAGCCGTCCCAGTCGTCTTCGGCCAGGCCATCTTCGATCACCACGATCGGATACCGCTCCACCCATTCGGCGTAGCGTGCGACCATGTCGGCGGCACTCGCCGTGGTGCCCTCGCTGCGCAGGTGATAGCGGCCACCTTCGAAGAAGCTGCTCGAGGCGGGATCGAGCGCCAGCACGACGTCGTCGTGCGGCCGGAAGCCGGCCCGCGCGATCGCCTGCACGATGAGGTCGAGCGCATCGCCATTGCGTTTCAAGGCCGGCGCGAACCCGCCTTCGTCGCCGACCGCCGTCGCGTGCCCGGATTCCTTCAGCACCCCCTTGAGCGTGTGGTAGATCTCGGCGCCCCAGCGCAGCGCTTCGGCGAAACTCGGTGCGCCAACTGGCGCGATCATGAACTCCTGCAGATCGGTGCCCTGCCAGTTGGCGTGCAGGCCGCCGTTCAGGATGTTGAACATCGGCACCGGCAATCGGTAACGTGCGATGCGCGCCGCGAAGTGTTCGCGCAGATGGCGATACAGCGGCAGGCCGGCTGCTTGCGCGGCGGCACGCGCCACCGCGAGACTGACGCCGAGGATGGCATTGGCGCCGAGCTTTTCCTTGCGCGCGGTGCCGTCGAGCTGCAGCAGCGTGCGGTCGACGCCCTCCTGATCGAGTGCGTCCTTGCCGGCAAGCGCTCGCGCGATCGCGCCGTTCACGTGGTCGCGCGCGCGCAGCACGCCCTTGCCCGCGTAGCGGCGCGCATCGGCATCGCGCAGCTCGAGCGCCTCGTGCACGCCCGTGGATGCGCCCGAAGGCACGGCGGCGCGGCCCGTGCAGCCGCTGCTCAAGGTGACGTCCACCTCGACGGTGGGGTTGCCGCGCGAGTCGAGGATCTCGCGTGCGCGCAGCGCTTCGATTGCGGTCTTCATCGTTGCCTCCTTGGGTCCTAGCGCCTGAGGGTGGCGACCAGCCGCAGCGGGTTCAGCAGCAGGTCGAACGCGTCGAGCACGTTGCGCACGACGAGGCCGGCCGCCTGCAGCGTCGCCACGGCGGCGCCTTCCTGTTCGATCACGGCGATCGCCAGCGCGGCGCTTTGCATCATCAGCTGGTCGTTGGCGCCGTTGCCGATGCAGGCGCTGGCGTGGCGGCCGAGCGCCTCGAGGTACGCGCGCTTGGCCTCCGCCTGGTTCTGCGACGGCATCATGCGGAGCGATGCGGCACTGCCGGCGAGTGCGGCGCGGGCGTTGCCGAATGTGTCGCCGGTGACCACGTGCACGGCCATCTGCGCGGACAAGCGGCCGATGCGATCCGCCACGCCGTCGATCAATGCGCCGTCGCGCGCCAGCGTTCCGTTGAAATCCAGCACCAGGTGCTCGAGGCGCAGCAGGCCGACGTCGGGAATCGCAACTTCGAGCATGGGGCTGACCGTCGTGGCCGCGGGCGCGGCTCCCTCATGCGGCAGCGACGTCCGAGGCACGTCCGACCATTCGATGCGCAACGACGAACAGCGGAACGGCCAGGAGCTGGAAGACGACCGAGAACACGATCAGGGTCGCGATGGAGACGTCGTACAGCCATCCCATCAACGCACTGCCGGCAAACCATGCCACGCCGAACAACAGGTTGAACAGTCCGAAGGCGGTGCCGCGGCGCTCCGGTGGCGTCGTCTGTGCGATCACGGAGCGCATGATCGATTCCTGCGCGCCCATGCCGATGCCCCAAAGCACGGCCCCCGCCAACGCAGCTGCGAACACGCCGCTGAACGCAAGCGGCACGAACCAGCACGAAACCAGCGTCGCGCCGATCAGCACGGCGATCCCGCGCCGGTCGAACCAGCGTCCGAGCAGCAGCGCCGCGACGCCGGCGACCGCCATCGCGATCGCGTAGAAGATCGCGATCCACTCCTTCGGCACGCTGCCCGTCCGCTCGAAGTGAAACGCGAGCAAGGGATAGTCGGTGTACGCGGCCCCGACCAGGCAGGTGCCCGCGACATACACCCAGAACAGACGCGAGAAGCCGCGCGGCGACACGGAATTGCCGGCCGGCTCCAGGTCTTGCGGACGCGGATGCAGATGTCGTGCGATGAGCAGCATGCTCAGCGAGGCAAGCGCAGGAACGAGAAGCAGGGCAAAGGCCAGGCGATAGTCCCCGCGCATGGCCAGGACGACGGCGACGACGAGCGGTCCGATCGTCGCGCCGGTCTGGTCCATCGCTTCGTGCAACCCGAAGCCCCAGCCGCGCCCCGTTTGCGAGGCGGCGTACGACAGCATGACGTCGCGCGCCGGCGTGCGGATGGCCTTGCCGGCCCGCTCGAGCACCAGGAGCACGGCGGCGGCGAACCAGTGTCCGGCCAGCGCAAGCATCGGCACGGCGAGCAGGTTGAGCAGATAGCCGCAAACGAGGATGGGCCAATAGCGACGCGAGCGGTCGACCAGGCGTCCGGAGACGTAGCGCAGCGCGTATCCGATCAGCTCGCCGGCGCCGGCGACGACGCCGACCGCGGTGCCGGTCGCACCGAGGATCGCCAGGTAGGGCCCGCTGATGCTGCGCGCGCCCTCATAGGTCATGTCGGCGAACAAGCTGACGATGCCGAGGACGACAACCAGCCGCACCGCGAGGCGGCGGTTGTTTGCCGCGGCGACGGCTCGATCGATCGCGGTGGCCGGAATCATCATTGCCAGTGGCCCTCGCCGTCGGACTCACCCGACGGGCGCTCGGACAACCGGTGCGCCGCGACCTGGACTGCATGCGCAGGATGGCGTGCGGCCAACGTCGCCAGCGCGGCGTGCGCCTTCTCGTGCGGCTGCAGGCGCGCCAGGGCACCGACGACCGCGAGGGCCTGCACCACGTCGCGCTCATGGCGCAGCGCGACGTCGACCAGTGCCTGCGCGGCGTCAGCGTTGCGCTGCCAGCCGAGCGCGATGATCGCCCGCATGCGCACGTCGGCAAGAGGATGCTTGAGGGCCGCGACCAGCTTCTCGCGGTAACCACGCTGCGACAGCGCTTCGACGTCGACGCCGCAGAGCCGGCAGCGGCGCGCCGACGACGCGATGACACGGAAACACGCGGGGCAGATCTGCACGCCGCCTTCCATGGCCGACTCCTATCTGCGTACGACCGTCACCGCGCAGTGGGCATACGCGATGACCTGACGTGCCACCGAGCCGATCAGCCAGCGCTCGAACAGCGTGTGCCCGCGATGGCCGACGACGATGTGGTCGATGGCGTGCCCCTCGGCGTAGCGCACGATCTGTTCGGCGGGATGCCCGACCACGACGTGCAGATGGGTCTTGATGGACTCCGGCGCGAGCTTCAGCCTGAGCTTGCCCAGCATCCTGTCGTAGTGCTGGCGCGAAGTTTCGATGACGGCTTCCGCCTCCACGTCCTCCGCGAACTCGGGCGGCCGCGCAACCGCGATGATGTGCAGCTCGGACTCGAACTTGCGCGCGAGGTCGAGCGAGAACTCGAAGGCCTCGCCCGAGATCTCGGAGCCGTCGTAGCCGAGCAGGATGCGCCGGATCATTGCGTCCTCCTGAGTTGCGCTTGCGGCTCGGGGAGCGGCCGGGCGGCGGGCCCGGGTTTGTCGGTCCTCGGCAGCAGGTGGTGGGGAAGGAAAAACGCGTTCGCGATCAGCGTCGGCAGCACCGCGCTGCTGATCACCGCGGCGACCAGCGCCGAGTACTGCGCCTGGTCGATCAGCTGGTGCGACAGCCCGAACAGGGCCGAGATCGTGCCGAAGGTGAGCCCCGTCGACATCAGAAGGGTGGTGTAGATCCCCTCCTGGCGCGGCGAGCGATAGACGCGCGTGACCGGATACACGCCGACGATCTTGGTCACCATCTTGCCGGCCAGCAGCACGAGGAATGCGGCCGGCGCCGCAACGAGCGCCGGCAACGACACCAGCGACCCGGCGCGAATGAAATAGAACGGCGTCAGCAGGCCGAAGGTCATCGTGCGCAGCCGGCGGACCAGCGCATGGTCCTTGCCGACGGTGCCGGCGAGCACCATGCCCATCATGTAGGCAGGCAGCACCGCCTCGCTGTCGGCCCACGTCGCGAGCGCACCGAGCCCGAACAGGCAGAACATCAGGAATTTCGCCTCCAGTTCGGAGGGGCGATTGCTGTAGCGACGAAAGAAGCGCGGGGTCAGCCAGGGCAGCACGATGAAGGCCACGACACCCGCGCCGAGGAAGACCAGCGTGCGCAGCGTGAACGGCGCGAAGATGAACCCGAGCGCGAGCACCGTCGCGAGATCGGTGATGAAACACGCCGCGAGCACGACCTTGCCGTATTCGGTGGTGTTCAGGCCGAACTCGAGCATGACCGCGTAGACGACCGCCACCGAGGTGGTCGACATCGCGATGCCGGCGAGCCAGCTCGCTTCGATCGACCAGCCGAGTCCCCAGCGCGCGATCGCGGCGCAGCCCAGGAATGGCGCGGCGAAGCTCACCAGTCCCACCACGCTCGCCTGCTTCCACTCCCGGCGGAACACGGCCGGGTCCAGTTCGGCCCCGGCGAGAAAGGTGAGCAGGATCGCGCCGGCACCGGAAAGAAACTTTATCCACGACGCATCGCCGGCCAGGATGGCGCTGCCGAGCAGCGCGCCGATGATGAGCTGCGCGATCGTGCCGACGACGATCTCGGACAATGCGGTGGCCACGCGCAACCAGATCGACGCGAGCGTTGCCACCAGCGCAAGCCCGAGCCACAGTGCCGCATGGGTCCAGATTTCAGTCATGTCGTCCTTTCACCATGAGGAAGCAAGAACCAGCGCCAGCACGATGCTGACGACGGCGTACGCGACATAGGCGCTGAGCCGCCCGTGATGCATGCGCGCCAGCGCCTGCGCGAAGCGGCCGGCGCCGGCGGCGAGCGGCGCGAACAACCAGCGATCGAGCGCATACGTATCCTCGACCTTGCGGTTGATCGCCGTGCGGAAGTGGCGGGCGACGATTACCTCGTTCTGGACCGGTGCACGCGGCGCCAGCACGGCTTCGAAGATCACGCGCACCGGATTGGAAAAGCCGGTGGCGGTGTAGGTGAAGCGCGACAGCAGACGATGCAGGCCGCCATCCCAGGCGCGGCCGGAGGTGCGCGTGCGGCGGCGCGTCGCCAGGCGGGAAAGCAGCCAGACAAGCAACACGAGCCCGAGCAGGGCGATTGCGAGGTATGCGGGCGCAGATGCAAATACGACGGGATTGCCGGCCCCACCCCGGTGCATCAGCACGAGTCCCGGCGGCGGCAGCACGTCGCGTCCGATTTGCGCGCCAAGCGCATGGAACTCCGCGACGAACGGCACCGGCAATGCCTGCGGCGCGAAGAACGAGGGTGTCAGTGCATCGGCTGCCCCGGCACCGCCCAGTCGGGAAGCAATCGGAGCCAGCGCTGTCACGACATAACTCGGCGTGACGCCAAGCACCAGGCAGCCCGCTGCGAGCAACGCCATGCCCGTGCGCATGCCGGCCGCGACTTCACGCGCGTTGCGCGCGCCGTCGCTGCGCGCGAGTCCGAGAAAGCACATGCCGAATGCCTTGACGAACGCTGTGAGCGCCAGGCCTGCCGTGAGCGCCACCAGCGCGCCGGCCACCGCGAACGCAACGCGCGTGTCGAGGTCGGAGAGTTCGACGCTCCGCAGCAGGCTGTGCAGCGTCAGCCACTCGCTCGGGAACCCGTTGAAGGGCGGCAGCGCGGCAATCGACAGCGCACCGGCCAGGAAGAGGGCGGAAGTCCAGGGCATGGCGCGGATCAGCCCGCCGAGCCGATCCAGGTCGCGCGTGCCGGCGGCGCTGTCGACCGCGCCGGCACCCAGGAACAGCAGGCTCTTGTACAACGAGTGGTTGAGCAGGTGGTAGAGCGCGGCGACGTAGGCAATGCCGGCGAGGGCCGGGCGCTGGGCGGCGGTGAACACGAATGCAGCGCCGATGCCGACTGCGATCAGGCCCATGTTCTCGATCGAGCTGTGCGCGAGCATGCGTTTGAGGTCGTTCTCGGTGGTCGCGTACAGGATGCCGAGGATGGCGCTCACGCTTCCAACCAGGAGCACGATCAAGCCCGGCCATTGCGCACCGACGCGCAACAGGTCGCCGTTCACGCGCACGATGCCGTAGATGCCCAGGTTCAGGATCACTCCCGAAAGAAGGGCCGAAGCGTTTGCCGCGGCGGCGGGATGAGCGCGCGGCAGCCAGCTCATGCTTGGAAACAGTCCCGCCTTCACGCCGAAGCCGAAGAACGAGAGCAGGAACACCGCCCAGGCGAAAGCAGACGACGGCCGCTGCGCGGAGCGCAGCGCGCCGAAATCGCCCGTGCCGGCATGCACGGCGAGCGCGAGCAACGCCAGCACGATCATCACGGCGCCGGCTTCGCCGGCGGCGAGCATGACGTACCCGGCGCGCGTATTGGTGTCGTTCAGGTGCTCGTAGTTGACGATCAGGTAGCTCAGCACCGACATCAGCTCCCAGGCGATCAGAAACGACAGCACGTCGGCGGCCACCAGCGTGAGCCCGATGCTGGCGAGCACGGCGTAGTAGACGGCGACGAAGGCGGGCAGCGAATAGTGCGCGGCGTAGCGCACGAGGTAGCGTGCCGAATAAACCGATACGGGCAGGAAGACCAGTCCGGCGGCAAGGGCGAACCATGCCGAGAGCCGGTCCAGCGCGAGCGTGAGCGGCCCGAAAGGTTCGATCGACCACAGGGCGACCTGCCACCCGCCGCCGCGCAGCGTGAGCGCTGCATCGGTCAAAAGCGACAGTGCCGCCAGGCCGCCGATCCAGGGCACTGCACGATGTGCGTAGCGTTGTCCGAGCACGGGGGCGCTCGCCGCGCCGAGCGCGCACAGCGACAGGAACACGAAGAAGCCGTTCATGCCGGCGCCTCGGCGGGCGCAGCGCGTCCCATCACGACGAGCAGGCCGTGCAGGATCGCCAGCGGCGGCGGCGGGCAGCCCGGCACGACCAGATCGATCGGCACGGCGCCGGCGGCGCCGCCGTTGCTCGCAAAGCTCGGCCCGAACAGGCCGCCGGAGGCGGCACAAGCGCCCGCGGCGATCACGCGCTTCGGCGTGGGCATGGCCGCGTACGCCTGCTCGAGCGGAGCGCGCATCGCATTCGTGACGGGCCCGACCACGAGCAGGACATCGGCATCGCGCGGGGTCGGCGTGATGTAGATGCCGAGCCGGTGCACGCTGTAGGCCGGGCTTTCGAGCTGCAGCAGCTCGGCCAGGCAGGCACTGCAATCGCCGGCGTCGAGGACCCGCACGTGGATCGAGCGACGAAACGCGGCGGGAAGTGCACCGCGCTGCCCGCGCGGGCGTGCCCATTCGTAGTCGCTCTCCCACGCCGCCGGCGCGGCGGCCTGCCGCGTGCAGCGGAAACAGTGCACACACCGCGCCAGATCGATGTTCACGTGCCCGGCTTCGCTGAGCAGCGCGCCGGTCGGGCACACGAGGACCGCCTCGGCGGAGGCTGCACGCGGCCGGCCCGGCGTCACTCCCGTGGCCGTCTCTTGCGTCGCGGGGTAGCGCGTCGCGGGCACCGGTGTGAGCAGACCTCTGAGCGGCCAGATGTTCATGATCAGCGGTCCGACTCCGCGACGCTCAGACCCATGCTGGCGAGCGTGATCGGGAAGTCCTGAAATGCGAAGTTCTCGGCGGCAAGATGAAACGCGTGCCAGTTGGCGAACGCCGGAGGCAGCACGCGATAGCGCCGCACCTGTCCGTCATGGTCGAGCCGCACGAAGTGACAGGCCGCGCCGGCAGGCGCCTCGCTCCAGCCAAGCGCGGCGCCTTCGTTCGCTACCCATCGGGCCGCGATGGGCCCGGCCGGCAGCGCGGTTGCGGCGCGCTGCACGAGGTCTGCCGCCTGCTGCGCCTCGGCAAGGAATACGCGCAGACGGGCGTAGCCGTCGCCCTCGGTTTCGGTCGGCACGTCGGGGGACAGGTCCGCATAGTCCGCATACGGCACCACGACGCGCAGGTCGTGGCGGGCGCCCGATGCACGCGCGACCGGCCCGAGCAGCCCGTAGCTGCGCGCTTCTTCGGGTTCGATCACGCCCACCTCTTCGAGGCGGTCGAGAAAACTGCTGTCGAAGGTGAGCGCGCGCCCGAGACGTTGCAGATCGCCGGCGCACTGCGCGACGCGAGCCGACAGTGCGGCCGCGTCGCGATCCGCGAGATCGCGTGTCAACCCGCCGGGCTGCACAAGCCCGAAGAGATAGCGATGGCCGCCGTACGTGCCGCTCAGGCGCAGCAGCTCCTCGAGGAGCGAATAGGCCAGATTGGTCGGTACCGACAGCCCGGTCGACTTCCCGATCGCCGCGACCGTCGCGGCATGCGACCGCAGCCGTTCCAATTCGGCCCACAAGACGCGCAGGCGACGGGCGCGCGGCGGAACGTCGGTGGCGGTGATGGTTTCGAGCGCGTGCACGCACGCAAGCGCGTGCGCACACGCGGACTGCCCGTTCAGCCGCTCCGCGAACAGCACGAGATCCTGCGCCGGCCGGCCCTCGGTGATCTTTTCGATGCCGCGATACTTGTAGAAGAAGCGCGGCCGCGTGTGGATGACTTCCTCGCCGACCGTCTCGAGCAGGAACTGGCCGCACTCGGTGATGCCCCCATAAACGGGCCCGACGGTCATCGTGAACGCCCCGGGCGCCTCCACCACCTGCGCCGGTTCGTAGTGCGGGTTGGGCGTGCGTGCGTACGGCCGCTGCCCGTCGAATTCGCGGCGCATCGGCGCCACGGCCTCCGGCCAGATCTCGTTGTGCAGCACGAAGTCGCCGAGCAGCGGATGCCCGGCGAAGCGCACGCCGAAGAGATCTTCGATCTCGCGCTCGTGCCAGTCGGCGCCGAACACGATGTTACTTACGCTGGGCATTTCGGAGCGGGTCGGAACCTCTACCTCGGGCACGAGCCAGGCGCCGCGCGTCCTCGGGAAGAAGGGATAGTGAAGATGCAGGCCTGCCGCATCGCGCTCGGCGATCAGGCCGGCGAGCACCGCGTCGCGGTCGAGCTCGGCGACGAGGCGCGGCAGTTCCGTGGTCGTCACCTGCAGCGCCAGTCGCTCGCGATACTGCCGCAAGCGCAGGTGGGGCCAACGGTCGGCAGGACCCGGCATCGGCGCGCCGTCTTTCATGGCGTCCTCGCGATCTCGGCGGCGGCCACCTCGATCAGGTGCGCGAGCGGGCCGGGCATGGAAATGCCGAGCACGAGCACCGGCACCATGGCGATCACGACGGTGGCGACCGCGCTGGCCGGCAGCACGGCGCGAACGTCCGACTTCGGTTCGCCGAACACCATTCCGTTCACGTGGCGCATCACACCGAGGAAGGCGACCACGATGAAAAACGCGAGCAGGCCGACCGCCCAGTACTGTTCGGCGGCAAGGCCCGCCCTGAGGATCGTGATCTCGCTCAGGAACACCGCAAACGGCGGTGCACCGGCGATCGCCAGCCCTGCGGCGAGCAGGGCCGCGCCGCAGAACGGGTTGGTGCGCAGCAGTCCCCGTACCGCGCCGATGTCGCGCGTGCCGAGCGCGAGCACCACGACCCCCGCCGCGTAGAACGCGAGCGATTTCGCGAGCGCGTGCGTCAGCACGTGGTAGACGGTGCCGTAGGCGGCACCCGCGCCGAATCCGAGCGCGGTCAGCAGGATCCCCATGTGCTCGACCGTCGAATAGGCGAACAGGCGCTTCAGGTCGTGTACCTGCAGGAGTAGGAACGCCGCCACGCCGGCCGAGAGGAGTCCGACGACGATCAGCCAGTCACCGATGGGGAAGTCGGCGATCGCGGTGAACACCGGCAGCAGTCGCATCACCACGTACAGGATCAGGCTGACCTCGATTCCCGAGAGCAGCGCGCACACCGGCGTCGGGGCCTGGGAATGCGCATCGGGCAGCCACGTGTGGACCGGCACCAACCCGATCTTCGTTCCGAAGCCGACCAGGATCAGCGCAAACGCGAGTTTGCGCAGCGCGGACGGCATCGCCGGCGCGGCGCTGACCAGGGCGTCGAACGTCTGCGGTCCGCCGCCCGACTGCGCCAGGCCCCACAGGAGCAGGAAGAACCCCAGCGCGGCGACGGTCGCACCCATGATGGTGAGCACCGCGTATTTCCATGCGGCTTCCAGCGCCTCTCCGGTGTTGGCAAAGCCGACCAGGAAGATCGACAGCAGTGTCGTCAGTTCGACCGCAACCCACGCCAGCGCCACCTCCAGCATGAGCGGAACCAGCAGCAACGACGCGACGAACAGGTTGAAGTTCAGGTAATAGCGGCGCTCCGCCGCACCGTCCGGCGTGAGGTGGCGTACATAGCCCGTCGAGAACAGCGCGGCGGTGACGGCGAGCGCGGCCGCGAGCAGCAGGAACAGCGCGCCCAGTGAATTCAGCCCGAACCAGTCGGGTACCAGATCCAGCTTGCCGGTCCTTTCGGTGATGGCGGCCGCCGCGACGGCGAGTGCGAGGCAGGCAAGTGCCGCGGCAAGGGTGGCCGCCCGGACCCAGATGCCGCGCAATCCGAGCGCCGCTGCCGCGGCGACGGCAATCGGCAGGACGGGCAGCAACAGGAGTCCGCTCACGGTGCCTTGCCCTCCCTGAGCATGGCGAGCGCACTCACTTCGGTCCGGCCGAGCGAGCGCGCAATCGCGCGCGTGAGCAACGCCACGATCATGACCACCATGACGCCTTCCAGCGCGGCGGCGAACTCGACCAGCGCCGAGGAGGTCGTGATCGCGATGCCGGCGAAGAACGCGCCGTTGTCGATCACCATCAGGCTCATGAGCTGCGGCACCGCTTCGCGCCGGATCGCGAGCATGACCACGCCGAGCAGCAGCACATCGAGGCCGATCGGCACGTTGACTTGCACCACCGGGTCAACCCCCGCGACCAGCGGGCGCGTCAGGAAATAGGCGAGCAGGCTGATGGCGAGCGCGAGCGCGAGGGTGGCCGGCACGTTGATCGTTGCCTGCACTTCGCGCTTCGCGCGCAAGGCGGGCGCGAGCAGGCGCACGATCAGCGCCGGCACGAGCAGCGGCTTGGCGACCAGCGTGATGAACGCGACGATGGCCAACTCGGGCGATGCCGCCGCCACGGCGAGCAGCGCGGTCGAGCCCACCAGCAGCAGCGCCTGCGCGACGTAGGCGTGCAGGATGGCCTGGGTCTGGCGCAACGCCAGCATCATGAACGTCGCGAGCAGGAACAGGACGCCGAACAGCGTGTTCAGGCTCGCGACGACCGCCATGCTCATGGCGTCCTCACGCGAACACCTGCACGATGAGCGCCACGAACACGGTCACGAAGGCGGCGCCGAGAAACTCCGGAATGCGAAACAGGCGCAGCTTCGCGAGCGACGCTTCGATCGCCGCCAGCACCACCAGAAACAGCAGCACCTTGAGCGCAATCGGCGGGATGGCGAGCACCACGTCGAGCAGGCCGGTGCCGTTGGCGAGGCCCCAGGGCGTCACCAGGACGTTCAGGAGCACACACATGAGCACCAGCAGCTTCATGCTGCCGCCCCACTGCATGAGCGCCGCGCCGCGACCCGAGTATTCGAGGTTCTTGGCCTCGTCGATCATCGCGAGCTCGAAGTCGCCGCTCGGGTTGTCGACCGGGATCTTCCCGGTCTCGGCCAGGATGATCATGACGAAGGCGACGATGACCAGCAGGTGTGAAGGCGCGAAGAAGGCCGATGCAGAAGCGACCCACTTCTGCTGCACGAGATAGGGAATGGTCGAGTCCGCGGCGAACGAGACCGCGAAGAAGATCATCATGAAGGTCGGCTCGACCAGGAAGCCCACCATGCGGGTGCGGCTCGCGCCCATCGCGCCGTAGGGATTGGCGCTATCGATCGCGGCGGCGGAGGAGAAGAAGCCGGCCAGCGCGAGGATGAACCCGGCGCCGACCATGTCGGCCATGAAGGCCATGAACAGCGGATATGCCGTCAGAACCGGGATCAGAAGCGTGACGACGAGGGGCGCGGCGAAGACGATGCAGGGTGTGATCCGGAACACCCAGGAAGCCCGCTCAGAAATCACCTCGTCCTTGTGGAAGAGCTTCCACAGGTCGTAATAGGGCTGCAGCACGGGCGGACCGCGCCGCGACTGCAGGCGTTCCTTGAGGCGGTTCAGCACGCCCTTTGCGAGCGGAGCCAGCAGCAGGACGAACAGCACCTGGAGCAGGTTGGCGACGATGCGGAAGGTCATCGTCGGCCCCGCGGTGCGCTGGCTTGGCAGTGGCGTGGATGCTGCGTCGGGGCTTCCATCCGTGGCGTCCTTCCATAGCGGTCAATGCCGCTGCGGTAGGAGCCATCAGCTTGCGCAGTTAAGGGCGAGCCCCATCGCCACCAAGCGGCATGCTAGGTCAACGCGCCGCGTTCAGCAACTGCTTCGTTCAGCCACCGTCAGGCGCGTCCTTCCGGTCCGGGTTGATGATGCCGAAGCGCGCCGGAACGTGCGCGATGAAGACGTGCAGCTTTTCCTTCTCGACCTCGTCCAGGAGCTGCTGCGCTTCGGTGTCCGTCACGATGAACTCCACTTCGACGGTCTGCGTGCTGACCAGCTGGAACAGCTTGTCTTCGTGCCAACGATGATGACGGCCGAACCCCGCCATGGCGCGGAATGCCGAGCCGCCGCGAATGCCCAGCTTGTTGGCGCGCCGGAGCAGCCACTCCCAGGCCGGCTGGCCGTGGCAATGCTGGTTCTCGTGCACATACAGCCTGAGAAAGCAGCCTTCCATCTTCGCCTCCCGATCAGTAATTCTGCCGCGCCGGAATCACGCCGCGGACGCCGCCGCGCGGGTTCGCCGTGTCGCCCCGATAGCGCGGGATGAGGTGGATGTGCACGTGGCCGATCGTTTGCCCGGCGGCGGCACCCACGTTGACGCCGACGTTGTAGCCATCGGGGTGGAACTCGCGGTCGAGGGAGGCCTTCGCCTGTTCCATGAGGTCGAGCAGTGCGGTGCGTTCCTCGTGCGTCGTCGCGAAGAAGTCCGCCTCGTGGCGCAACGGAATCAGCAGCAGGTGCCCTGGCGTCACCGGATAGCGGTCGAAGCGCGCATAAGCGAGGCAGTTGCGCAGCACGCTGCCATCGGGCGAACAGAACGGACATTGCGAGGCCGGTTCATCCATGGTCGCTC
>Ga0335077_10000864_pt1 | contig 34563 bp, 32 predicted proteins | sample Lox_Sample_31_FD_207151 | JGI IMG/M metagenome (GOLD analysis project Ga0335077, IMG submission 207151) | Soil microbial communities from Loxahatchee National Wildlife Refuge, Florida, United States - Lox_Sample_3.1 | ecosystem: Environmental > Terrestrial > Soil > Wetlands | place: USA... | reverse complement strand
TTAAATAGCGCGTCGTCTGTATCGCGAGGGTTGTCCCCCACACCTGCCCAGGAGTCAATCCGTGAGAACCACTGGTCGTACCGTGCTGGTGGCCGCGTTGACGGCTACGCTCGTTTCGTCCGCGCTCTCGGCCCAGAGCAGAAGCGGTTTCGCGCAGGGGTCTGAGATGAAGATCGGGCCTGAGATCGGCGTGGGCACCAACTCGCTCGACTTCATGATCGGGGCCGATTTCGCCTATCCGGTCGCTAATCGGTTCGACATCTACCCCAGCTTCCAGTACTACTTTCCGGGGAACAGCGTCCACGTCTGGACCCTCGAGGGGGCGGTGCGATATTGGCCCAAGCTCAACATCAAGAACTCCGGTCTCTACGCCGGTGCCGGCCTCAACTACACGCACACCAGCGTGAGCGTCAACACACCCCTCGGCAACATCAGCGGGTCGAGCAGCGATGCGGGCCTCTCGCTTTTCGGCGGCTGGGAGTTCAAGATGCAGAGCTTCTTCCCATTCGGTCAGATCCGGGTCGTGGTCGGGAACGCGGACCGGGTGGACTTCATGGGCGGGGTCAACTTCCGCCTCTGATCGCGCGGTGGTTCTCGATGTGCAAGCGGCCCTCCTGGCGGAGGGCCGCTTCGCTTTCAGGAGCCCATGGCGTTTTCGCGGCAGGGCTGTGGCCGGTCGCTCCCGTCCTTGCGGCCGCCTCCCGCTTCTTATTAGATAGCGCCGACGGCGAGTCAGGGTCCATCTCCATGTCTATCGAGGAGCCCATGTCTGTGAGCGCCAACCCCCAAGGCGTGCTGGCCGCGATGCTGGCCGCGAGTCTCCTCTGTTCCGCCCCCGCTCTCTCGGCGCAGAGTCGCGGGGGCTTTGCGCAGGGTTCCGCCCCGCTCCTTGGGCCAGAGCTGGGCGTGGGAACCAACTCCCTCAATTTCTTCATCGGCGCTCAGTTTGCCTATCCCGTGGCGAACCGCTTCGATTTCTACCCGTCGTTCCAGTACTACTTTCCGGGCAACAACTTCCATGTCTGGACCCTGGAAGGGGCGGCGCGCTATTGGCCGAACATCCACGCGCCGAACGCCGGACTGTACGTCGGGGCGGGGCTCAACTACACCCACACGAGCCTCGACGTGGGCCCGCTGGGGAGCGTCTCCAACAGCGACGCCGGGCTGTCGCTGTTCGGGGGCTGGGACTTCAAGCGGGTGAGCTTCCGGCCATTCGCGCAGATCCGGATCGTCCTCGGTAACGACGATCGGGTGGACTTCGGTGGCGGGATGAACTTCCGGCTGTAGCCCGAGATACTTGAAGACCTCTTGAACCGAGCGGGTTACTTGCCGCAGGCGTCGATGAGTGCGGCCGCGGCGCCCTTTACTGCGTCGCTTGCCGACCTCTCGATTTCCGTTGGACCCCGGACGGTCGAATACTCGTCGACTGTGTGCCCCTCGATCTTGAAAGCCGTGGTCCCATCGGCAGCTGGATGGATGTCGACTATGAGGCGGTTGATGCGCCGACGGAACAGGCGATCGGGGCTGGTCACCGTAGTGTCGATCCGCTGTGCCGTGATGCGATGGGCGCCGATGTCGTACGAGGTCCGCTGATACCCCAAGGGAGCCAGTTGCGACTGTACGCAGTCGAAGACGGTGGGAGTAGCGGTGAACGGGGACGCCGTGACGGTGGCGAACTGGGTGCCGCCGCAGGCGCCGAGGAGGAGCAGGAGACCACCGAGTGGCCGCGGAATTGATTTCATGGTCGTTTGAGTCCGGAAAGAGAGGGGCGGCGATTCCTCGCGGAATAGCCGCCCTCCCGGCGAACGTACCAGTGTCGTAGACGTCTACACGCTTAGAAGAACAGCATCATGCCGATGGAACCCTGCGTCGTCTTGTTCACTTCCGTGCCGAGGACGTAGTTCTGAACGTACCCGAACTCACCTACCCAGCGCAGCGACTTGGTCCACTTATAGGTGATCTGTCCGACGATCGCGCGATTCTTGAGCCCATCGCTGGCCGAGCTGCCACTCGCGGTCTTGTCGGCATCGGTCTGCTTCAGGTGGTTCTCGCCGAAGCTTCCCGCGATGATCCAGCTGCTTCCGCTCGGGTTATAGGCGAGCTGGCCGATGTAGCCGAACGACTTCCGGGCGCTGTTGGTGCCGTCAACTCCCTCATTGTCGAAATTGGCGCCACCGACGATGCCATCACCCTGAAGCAGGTAGCCCATGCCGCTGGCGAAGAACCCAGACGCAGTGACCGAGAAGCCGGAGCTGCTGAAAACAAGGCCACCGCCAACGCCCGCCGACGTCAGGCTGTTTCCGCCACTCGGGGCATCCTTCATGGTCTGAGCCGCGCCGTTGACAAACACCTTGACGTTACCGCTGCTGTAATTGAGCTCGGCCTCGAGCCGGGGCAGCTGGGCATAGGTAAATGACCCGACGCGGAGAGCATCGAAAATGCCGATGTTAAACTGCGCGGGTTTGCCAGCCACCGTGCTGTAGGTCAACTGGGGGCGGAAGTCGGTGTACAGGTAACCGTAGCCGATGCGGCCCAGCGCCGTGCCACGGCCGCCGCCACCCACGCCCACGCCGAGGAGCGTGGCGTCGGTAAGGATGTTGCCGCGCTGATAGAGGCCGAGTTCCTTACCCATGGTCAGGGTGCCCCAGGATCCGCCGGCCGTCAGGTAGACCTGACGCATGTCGATCTGGGCTCCGGCCGCATCGGTGCCGAAGTAGCTGGCGTTGTGGCCACCGAACTCGACCTGCGGCGCGAACCCGAAGTGTACGCCAAGGTCCGTGTTGCCTTCCTTCCCCTTCGCCTCGAAGGTGGCAAAGGCGGGAAGCAGGCCCGTGCCGAATGACAGGTCGTTCCCCGTCGTGTTACCCGCAGCGTCTTTGGAGTGAGAGTAGATCCAGAATGCGTTGACATTACCCGCAAATGAGAAGTTCCAGCCATTGCTCATTTGCATGGTAAGCCCCTGCGCGTTCGCGGCCGAGGCCGCGCCGAGCATGAGGGCGCCGAACAACAGTGCGCTACGCTTCATCGGTGCTTCTCCTGACTAGAAGAGGACTGAAACCTGCGCTTCAGAACGGCTTCCTGCCTGCACCATCTATTCATCCTGCTGTCCAGACAACGACTGCGTGGTGCTCACTGTCGCACTCCGGGCGACTCGTGGAGCCTGTGGTTCACCTCCCAGAGGACGTACCATAGGGGTTGGGGACGCTGGTCGACATACCAGTAGAAGTCGTGCACGCGCGCCCCGTAGACATTAGGGCTGTACGGGAACCGAAACCCCGCGCGGCTCAGACTGTCGAGCGCTCGATAAAGCCCGGCGGAATCAGCTGCCCCCGCCTCAAGCGCCTGGGCCGTGGCACCACCGGCCAGGAATCCTGCGAGATAGGCCTGCTGGGCGTCCGGGCTTAGGGCAGCCCATCCGCGCCCGTCTAGGCGGAGCCACTCCGGCACCGGCCCGGTGCGAGGCGTCACTAAAATACCCAACCCCGCCGTCACCGCAACCCAAAACGCTCTAATTCCCATAAAACTACTCGGTTTTAATGTGGATAATTATGCGATGGGAAATTTCCTCAGGATCTCACGGTTTTTTCGGGGTGGCGGTCAATGACGGGCTCTTCGCCTCCTTGCTGACTTCGAACCGGATCCACATACCGGAGAGGGCGTGGCCCGGGACACCGCAGATGATCCGGTAGTCCCCAGCTGGAGCCGCCTTGAACCGGATGACGTCCCTCCCGAATTGCGCGATGCCTTCGCTTACCGCCCGGGAGTAGGCCCGCGGGATGGCCGGCTGATCCAGCGCCATGTTGGGAAGGGGCTGGGTCGAGTCTCCGATCAGCTCGGCGCTGTGAGGCGTGCCATCCTCGTTGACGAAGTTGAGCACCACCGTGGCGCTCTCCGGCACCGTCATGGTGAGCTCGCCGTCGGTGAACCCGTCGAAGTTGAAGGGGCTCTTGGCGCGCCCCGGAATCCCCGCGACGAGCTTGAAGGTGGCGGTGCGCGTGCCCGGACTCCACCGGAGGTAGGTGCTGTCGAGCGGAGGAGGGAAGGCCGTCGCCTGAGCCTCCAGCGCGGGTGGGGCGCCGAGCGCCAGCGCCAGGACCGCAACGGACCACTTCATAGTCATGAGCATCTCCGAGGCAAAAAAGGGCGGGAGCGTCCCTGCGGACGCTCCCGCCAACCCTGCCGAGCGACCGGCGGGTAAATCTACATCTTCTTCTTCATTTTCATGGCCGGGGCCGCCGCGCTGTAGGCCTTGGGAAGCCCGAAGATGTAGACGGCATCTCCCAGCGGGTAGTTGAGCTGGGCGTTGCCGCCGCACGCGACCGCGACGAACTGCTCACCCTTGAACGAGAAGCTCATCGGGGCGCTGTTGCAGCCGGCGCCACCGTTGTACTGCCATAGCAGCTTGCCCGTCTTCGAGTCGAAGGCGTCGAAGTTGCCGTCGCCTTCGCCGGTGAAGGTGAGGCCGCCGGCGGTCGCCAGGGCGCCACCCATCATCGGCTGGGGAACCTTGTTCTGCCAGGCAATCGCGCCGGTGGCGAGATTGATGGCGCTGTAGGTGCCCCACTGCTCCTCACCCGGAATCGCCACAAAGGCCGACCCCAGCCACAGGCGGCCGGTTTCATAGGGCGCGCTGTGCGTGATGTAGTTCATCGGCTGATGCAGGCCGGTCACGAAGGCATAGCCCAGCTTGGGGTCTACGGCGATCGGCGACCACTCCGACCCGCCGTTGGCGCCGGGAAGCATCCGCGTCCCCTCGGCCGTCGGCAGGGCGAACATGTTCTCCTGCGGGGTGAAGTTCTTGGAGCGGCGGACCAGCTTGCCCGTGGCGGCATCGAGGACATAGACCCAGGCGGTCTTGCCCGCGTGCACCACCACCTTGCGGCCGCCCACCGTGGCGACCACCGGCGGGGACACAGCGTCGAGGTCCCAGACGTCGTGCGGCACCGTCTGGTAATACCACTTGGTCTTCCCCGTGGTGGCGTCGATGGCCACGATGCAGTCGGTGTACAGGTTGTCGCCCGGCCGGACGCCGCCATCGAGGTCCGGAGAGGGGTTGCCCACGGCGACGTAAATCAGATTGAGTGCCTTGTCGTAGGCGGGGGTCATCCAGACGCCGCCGCCGCCCCGGGTCCAGGCATCGGCATACTTGGCGCTGTCGGCCTTCTCCGCGTCGGTATTCCGGTGGAGGTCCGCGCCATCGGGCGTGTGCGTGGGCCAGGTGCCCCACCAGCCGTTCGGGGCCACGGGGTCGAAGGTCGGATCGCCGGCGGGAGCCGGGATCGAATACCAGCGCCAGACCTGCTCGCCGGAGACGGCGTTATACGCGGTCACGTGACCACGAATGCCGTACTCGCCGCCAGCCACGCCGACGATGACGTTGTCGCCGATCACCAGCGGGGCCGCGCTCAGGCTGTAGCCGAAGGATGGGTCCGCGACCTCGATATCCCAGACGACGTCGCCCGTCATGCGGTCGAGCGCCACCAGATGGCCGTCCAGGGTGCCCATGTAGACGTGCGGGCCGTGAACCGCCATGCCGCGGTTATTGGGGCCGCAGCAGAAGATCGTGGTGCCCAGCTTGTGCTCGTAGCGCCAGACCTGCTTTCCGGTGTTCAGGTCATAGGCGATAGCTGTGTTGAAGGGCGTGGTCACGTAGATCATGTTGTCGACCACGATGGGTGTATTCTCGAACGATCCCAGCTTGCTGATGCCGGTCTGGAAGACCATGCGGGGCACGAGGTGCCTGACGTTGGTGGCGTTGAGCATGGTCAGCGTCGAATAACGCTGGTTCCAGTCATTGCCACCGTACGTGGTCCAGTTCGCCTGGGCCGACAAGGTGCTGGCGCCTGCTCCGAGAAGCAGCAGCGACAGTCCCACGCGCGCACTGCGAAGCATGAGGACGATCTCCTGTGTGGAAGGGATGGGGAGCAACACTGGCGACGCCCGAAGGCGGTAGTGTCCAGAATTCAATCAATATCCCGCCAGTTGAAGCGGCGTCAAGAGGCCCCAGGCGACTCGATTACCATTCAACGCCATTGATAGGTCCCTCACCATGCGGAGGCTCGAGAGCGTGCATCCACTCCTGCTGCTGTTGCTACCCCTCGCGCCTGCCGGAGTGCCGTCGGTTCCTCGCCTCGCGGACAGCGTCCCTCCCTGGATCGCGGTCGATTCGGCCGCGCGCACGGTGACGTTCGCACTGGAGGCGATGCCCGGCGGTCCCGACGGCATCGCGACGCTGAACGGGCACCATCACGGGGACGTCGAAATCGTCGTTCCCCTCAACTGGACTGTGAAATGGAACTGGATCAATCGGGACAGCGCCCAGAATCACAGCCTGGTAGTCATGGCTGAGCGGGAGAAACTTCCCGCCGAGGGTGGGCGGCCCGTGTTTGACAACGCCCTGAGCCGGGCGGTGACGGCGGGACTCAAGCCGGGTCAGAAGGATCTGACGACCTTCGTGGCGGACCAGGCGGGGTGGTACTGGATCCTGTGTGGGGTGCCGAATCATGCGCTTCGAGGGGAGTGGATCGGGCTCAAGGTGGACCGGGCGGCGGTGGTCCCGGGGGTGGTGAAGGGGAGAGGGTAGGACTGCAGCGTTCAGCGTACAGCGTTCAGGGCATGGACGTCAGCCGTCAGCCGTCAGCCATTAGCCATTAGACATGAGCCTTGAGGGTCGGTACCTTCGGGCCCGCTCACCGCTCACCGCTCACCGCTCACCGCTCACCGCTCACCGCTCACCGCTCACCGCTCACCGCTCACCGCTCACCGCTCACCGCTCACCGCTCACCGCTCACCAGCTCCTCCACCTCTCTTCGGAACTCCGCGACCAGGCCGTCATAGGCTACGCCGGTCGCATGGCCGTAGAAGCCCGCGTGAATGCGACGCACCCTGCCGTCTCGACCGATGAAGAGCGTGGTGGGGAATGCAGTGAAGCCGTCGAGTGCTGGCAAGCTCGCGCTCACGACGTCGGCATCGCTGGCGCCGCCGAGGAGGAGCGGAAAGGGGATGTGGAACTTGTCGCGGAAGCGGCGGACCAGCGGGGCGTCCTGGGCGGTGTCACCGGTGACCTCGAAGGCCACCCCCACGATCTCCAGACCCCGGGAGTGAAAGTCATTGTAGAGCTGGACCAGCAGGGGAGCCGCATCGTGGCAGGTGGGACACCAGGTCCCGAAGATCTCGAGTAGGACGGCTTTGTTTCGGAACCGCTCGTCTGTCGACTGCACTGGGTGACCGTCGAGGTCAGGAAAGTCAAAACCGAAGGGCCGCGATGTGTCGGCGCGAGTCACCTCGGTTGGAGGGGTGAGGTGAGGCTGGCCGGTGCTCCGGGTGGCGACGACGGGGACCTCGCTGCTGAGGCCGGCATGGAATGTCCCCCGCAGCGTGTCGCCGTCGATTCGACCCGTCAGCAGGTAGACGAACGATCCGTCGAAGTGGCCGATGGCGAAGCTATCTCCGGCGGCGCTTCCCCAGAAGAGACCGGCATCGCCGGAGTTCGAGATGACCGTTCCCTCGAGCCCCTCGGGGCCGTTCCGGAACTCCAGCACCCGCGGGCTCTGGTCGAATCCCCCGAGGAGCCAGGCATCCCATCGTCCGAGGAGTGTCGCGGGGCCTGCGGTCTTGGTCCATCGCCCGCGGCTGGCCCGGAAGGGAATTGTTCGGGGTCCCTTGCGCCCCACGTTGTGGTAGAAGCCGATGAGCGAGTCACCCTTGGCCACCGCGCGGATCCCGGCCGCGTAGTCGCCGATCTCGAGGCGCAGCGTGTCGCCCGCCTGCTGGACGCTGCTCAACGGTTCGCACGACCCCCCATTGCAGATGCGGCCGGTCCATCGCCGCGCCGGCCCCTCGATGATCAGGGCGAAACGGAGTTCGCCTCCCGCGAGATCGAGCGCCGCGCGCCAGGCACCGGCGGGGGACGCGGTGAGGGCGAGCGCGCTCAAGAGCGCTACCATCATGGCGCGGTCGTTCCGGATGGAGGGCTGTATCTCTCGCCAGCCGGAATCGGGCCCGGGATCGTGTTTCCGGGCCAGGGCGCGGGACAGGGATAGACCGAGCTGTACGCGCAGAAGGGGTTCCGCGCGCGGTTCAAGTCGAGCCGGTAGAGCCCGCGCCCCGCCGGGATCAGCTCCACGAACCTGCCGGCCGGATAGCTGCCGTGGCCGTCGGTGGCGTCATGAAAGAAGACGGCCAGCGAGGACTCGATGTCATCGGGCGCCCCGATCTGATAAACGCGGAGCCGGGTCGCCCCGGGCGGGACCGCCACGAACCCTGCCTCGCGCGCCAGAGACTCCGTGCCGTCGAGGCCGAGGGTGCGAAATTGGCCGGTCCGCTCCGGGGGTTCCAGTGGCACGGTCAGCGCCAGGTCGGGTCGATATGAGTAGTAGGCGGGCGCATGGAAATGCTGGATCACTCCATACGCGGCGAGGGTCATGCGACCGGGGACCCCGCTCGCCAGGAGTTGGTAGTCACCAAACCTGGCCGGCCGACCGCGCGGCAGGAGGGTGCGCTTGTCACCCTGCGTCACGACGACCACCCCGCGCTCCTCCCGGGCCACGCCCGGGACTCCGATCTGCAGGGGGAAATCGGATCCCGGCCCGCCGAGAGTGAGTCCGTTGCCTACCGGCTGCTGCACGACGATCGCGAATGGAGAACTGGGGGCGGTCGCGAGCCAGTTGGCGTAATCGCGGCGCTCCTGGGCGAGATCCGTGGGGAGCTGGGCTTGGGCTTCCGGCACGCCGCCGAGGATCGCAAGCGCCCCCGCCAGTACTCCGTGCAACGCCTTCATCGGCAAGGGGGCCCGGCCGGATTCGCGAAGGATGGGCGGGATCATTGGGGCTGGCTCCGGAAGCACTCTGCCTGCGAGGGGCGCTGAGGCAGTCTACAGGCCTCGGAGCCGGCGACAAGGGCCGGAATGCCGTCTGGCGGCGTCACTCCGACCAGGTTACGTTGGCGCCGCATTGCGGGCTTTTTCACGCTTCCCTGCAGAAAGGACCAGCCTTCCCGGTCAGCACGTAGAACGACATCGCACTCCACCCAAGGAAATCGGTCCATGAGGCCCCCTGCCCGAATCCTCCCGGCTGCTCTCGCCCTGGCTGCTGTCTTCCCGGCACGGGCCACCGCTCAGGATTCGCTCACTCGAGAGCGAACCGACACGACCCACATCCCTTCGCTGCAACCGATCGTCGTTACAGGGCGGGCGGACAACCTGATCGGGTCAGCGACTACCGCGTCGGAGGGACAGATCGGGGCCGCCGATTTCCGCCTCCGTCCGCTCACGCGCGAAGGCGAACTCCTGGAGACGGTGCCTGGGATGATCGTCACGCAGCACTCGGGCGACGGCAAGGCGAATCAGTACTTCATCCGCGGCTTCAACCTGGACCATGGGACCGACTTCTCGACCAGTGTCGAGGGGATGCCGGTCAACATGCCCACCCATGCCCATGGCCAGGGCTACACCGATCTCAACTTCCTGATTCCGGAACTGGTCGATCACATCTCCTATCAGCTTGGGATCTACCATGCGGAGGTCGGGGATTTCGGGAGCGCCGGCGCGGCCGAGTTCTCGCTTGCGAGGAGGCTCGCTCGGCCATTCATCACCACAACGTTCGGAGAGAACGGGATGGCCCGAGTTGCGGCCGGGGGATCGATCCCCGCGGGTGGCGGTGATCTTCTCGCCGCCGCGGAGGTGAAGCACTACAACGGGCCATGGGACCTCCCGGAAGAGCTGCGCAAGCTGAGCGGAGTGCTGCGCTACAGCTGGGAGCACGGCTCCTCGGCGTTCTCGATTCTCGCCATGGGCTACCATAACGAGTGGAACGCCAGCGATCAGATTCCACTCCGGGCCGTTTCCGAGGGACTCATCGACCGGTTCGGCCAGATCGATTCGACCGATGGGGGCATCACCGGGCGGTTCAGCCTGTCCGGTTCCTGGCACCACGTCGAGGATCGGGCGGTGGATGACGTGGAGCTCCACACGATCTACTCTCACCTCAGCCTGTTTTCCGATTTCGAGTACTTCCTGACCGACTCGCTGCACGGTGATCAGTTCAACCAGGCGGAGCAGCGGACGGTCGTGGGCGGGTCCGCCACCCGGCTGCAGCAAGTGGAAGGGCTTGGCATCACCCACGTCGTCAAGGTGGGCCTCCAGACCCGCGCCGACTTCCTTGGGCCGGTGGGACTGTATCACACGGAAGCGCGTGTCCGCCTCGGTACGGTTCGCCAGGACGACGTCCAGGAGTGGTCGGGTGGCCTCTTCGTCGAAGTCCAGTCATTCTGGCGCAGCTGGTTCAGGAGTGTCGTCGGGCTGCGTGGGGATGGGTACGCCTTCCACGTCGAAAGCGACATTCCCGTCAACTCCGGCAGCCGGCAGGCCGGCATCGTGAGCCCGAAGGCCAATCTGATCTTCACTCCGGCGGCCGGAGCCGAGCTTTATCTGAGCGGCGGCCTCGGCTTTCACAGCAACGACGCGCGCGGGACCACGATCACGGTCGACCCCTCTACGCATCTTGCCGTGTCGCAAGTGAGCCCCCTGGTGCGCTCCCGAGGCGCCGAGTTTGGGGTGCGGGCGAATCCGGTTGCCCAGTGGCGTTCAACGCTCGCGTTGTGGGCGCTCGATCTCGACAGCGAGTTGCTGTTTACCGGCGACGGAGGCACTACCGAACCCTCGGCGGCGAGCCGGCGAAGAGGGGTCACCTGGGCCAACTTCTACCGCCCCATTCCGCAGCTGGCGCTGGACGCGGACGTTTCGCTCTCCCGGGCGCGGTTTGCCGGAGTGCCGGGGAACGAAGACCACATTCCGGGCGCGCTCGAAAACGTGGTCGCCGCAGGGGCGACGTGGAGTGCCATCGGGCGGGGCCTGTTCGGTTCGGTCCGGCTCCGGCATTTCGGGGCCTACCCGCTCATCGAAGACAACTCGGTCCGGGCAATTCCGACGACCCTGGTGAATGCCGAGGTGGGCTACCTGCTCTCGGGGTGGCGTCTCGAAGTCAGCCTGCTCAATGGGTTCAATGCCGTCGCCGACGACATCCAGTACTACTACATATCGCGCTTGCCCGGCGAGCCGCTGGAGGGGGTGAATGACATCCATTTCCATCCGGTTGAACCCCGGCAGGTGCGCGTGACCGCGAGTGTCGGCCTGTAGCCGCGGTCGTCAACTCTCCGAACGGAGGACACGATGCCATATCGCAAGGGACTGTCCCACGACCACGACCATGAAGGCGGAGCCGGCACCTCTTCCGGATCGCATGATCACGAACACGAGCACCGCCATACCCACCCGCACGAGCATGTGCATACGCACATGCACCGGCATGGCGACGTAGTCCATAGCCATCCTCACTCCCACGAGCACCGGCACGACCATCCCCATACCCACTCGCATGCGCATCGTCACGACGGCGACCACACTCGGGCGGCACTGGAGCCGGGGCAGCATTCGCATGCGCATGACCGTCCCGAACACGATCACACACATCCGGAGCTCGAGGGACCGGCGCATGAGGCCGCGCCCCACGAGCACGATCATCGGACCGGCGGATGACTAAGGGGGTGTTCGGCGCGTGGAGGCGGCGGCCAGCGGCTACCACTCCCAGAATCGCTCGGGCCGGAGTGCGGCGAGATCCTCGACTTCGTTCTCGCCGACGAGGAGTCGAGCGATGATCACGCCCGTGATCCCGGCGAGCAGGATGCCGTTGCGCCCGTGGCCCGTCGCATACCACAGACCCTCGAGCCGCGGCTCCCGGCCGATGATGGGGAGACCATCAGGCGTGACCGGCCGAAGGCCTGCCCAGGTACGGAGTACCTCGCCCCCGGCCAGGGCGGGACAGATCGCGCTCACGCCGGTGAAGATCTCCGCCAGGCCCGCGGCGGTGACCTCCGCGTTGAAGCCGGCGTGCTCCATGGTCGAGCCTACCACCGCCTCCCCGTCACGCGAGGCGACATACGCCCCACGGCCGAGCACGATGGCGCGGGGCACCTCGCTGGGCCAGGCCAACGCCGCCATCTGGCCCCGGATCGGCTCGACCGCCAGCGGGCGTGGCAGCCCGGCAAGCAGGCGGCTCCACGCACCGGCGGCCAGAATGACGTCACCCGCGTGGTAGGTCTCCCGGCCGCTCACACCGACGACCCGGTTCCCGCGACGCTCGACGCCCGTGATCTGGTCGCGGAGGACGGTGGCGCCAAGCCGCTCCGCATCCTTGCCGAGCGCCTCCACCAGCCGCTCCGGGTGCAGAGCGGCGTCTCGCGGCGCCCAGAGCGCGCCGTGCGTCGCGCCGATCCAGGGCCAGCGGTCCTTCACCTCTCCGGCATCGAACCAGTCGCAGAGATGTCCCTGCTGGCGCTGACCAGCCACCGAGGAGCGGAGCAAAGCCGCGTCGTCCTCGTCCGCCGCGATCCGGGCGATGCCCTCCTGCCAGAAGCCGATGTCGATGCCGGTCGATTCGCGGAGCGGCGTCGCCCACTCCGCGTACCGCTCGCGGCCGGCCAGGCCCAGTTCGAACAGCGGGTCCTCCGGCTGAGTGCCCGCCTGCGCCGCCAGCATCCCCGCGGCGGCGCGCCAGCCTTCTCCCTGGGCGTCGCCGCGGTCGATCAGCAGCACCTTCCGCCCGGCCTCGGCCAGCTCTCGGGCACAGGCCGCCCCTACCGGGCCGCCGCCGACGACGATGACATCAGAGGATTGCGCCACGGGCGGATAGTCGAAACTTTCTGAAACGTGGACCGTATGGGCAGTCGAGCTACGGCCTTCTGGTGGAGGAAAATAGCATGTTCCGGAGCATGTTTGGGTTCGCGCTGCTGGCGGTGGTGGCCTGGTTGGCGCTGAAGGTGTTCTTCGTGGTCTTCAGCGTCGCCGTGGGCTTGCTGGGGCAGCTGGTGTGGCTGGCGTTCCTTGGCTTCCTGGTCTACATGCTGCTTCGGGTTTTTGCCCCGGGGACGGCCGACCGGGTCAAGGAGATGGTGACCGGCAAGCCGACGACATCTGTCTGACCCGGCTCGACCCGCCGTGGGCAGTGATTCGCCCACGACAAACCGACCCCCCGTGCTCGCCGGGGGGTCGGTCATTTCCGGGGGGGGGGTCAGTGCACTGCGGAGCTGTGGGCGTGGGCGATGAGCCAGCGTCCGGACCCCGGCGCGCGGGAGAAAACGAATGTGGCGCGCCCCTCGCGGATCACGTTCTGATCCGCGGCCAGCCAGCGGTACTCGACCAGCACCCAGGCGAAGTTCCCGGAAACGTCCACGCGAGTCGAGCCCACCGCCACCTGCCCTCCGGATTGGATCCCGGCATAGCGCGGGGGCATCGTCCGGGGTTGCCCATCCGCGATGATCTCGACATCCGGTCCGTAGAGCGAATCGGCCGACTCGAGGCGGGCATCGGCCTGCAGGGCGGTCGTTGCGAGCTCCGCGATTCGATCAGCCACCGAGAGCGCGGCTGCGGGGGGAGGGGTGGCCGCGGCGACCTCGGGAGGGACGACGGGCACGGTTCGGGAGCAGCCGAGGGTGAGCGCGAGGAGCGCCGTACTAGGCAGGGTCGATCGCATCTTCCACCGCCCAGGCGAGAAGCGGAAGCAGCAGCTCATGGTGACCCGTGAAGAGGAACCCGGCGCCGCCGCCCCGAGTCGGGCGTTCGACGACATTCACCCGGGGGCGATAGTGGCGGACCATGTCGAAATCGGCGGCGACGAATCCGGTGGGGCGACCCGCCTCGAGGTTCCGGGCCACGGCCAGCGCCTTGAGAAAGACCTCGGGCAGAATCACCGCGCTGCCGAGATTGAGCACCACGCCGCCATCATGCAGCGTGGGAAGCGAGCCGGCAAGTCGGCGGAAGTCCCGGAGCCCGGTCTCACCCAGGGCTGCGCCGTCCGCCGAGGCGTGCTGATGGATGATCTCGGCGCCAATCGCGGGGTGGACGGTGACGGGTACTCCAAAATGTCCGGCGGCGTAGAGCACCGAGCCGTCGAGGCCGATGGCGCCGGTCGCTGACTGGAGCTCGAGCGCGAGACCTTCTCCCAGGCCCTGGCCGGCCTGCCTGGCGCGGGCCACGGCCCGGTTCATCGCCTGGCTGGTCTCCTCGGCCATGCCGAAGGTGCCATCCGTCAGGCCCCGCTCCACGTCCTCGCTGGTTGATCCCACAGTGGCGAGCTCGAAATCGTGAATGGCCGCGGCTCCGTTGAGAGCCAGGTGCGTCACCAGCCTTCGGCGGAGCCAGCCGACGAGGAGCGGGCCCAGGCCGGTCTTGATGACGTGGCCGCCCACCAGGAGCACCACGCCTCGACGATTGCGGTGCGCGGAGGCGATGGCGTCCGCCACGGTCCGCAGCTGATCGGCTGCGAGGACGTGCGGGAGGCTGTCCAGAAAGGCGTGGAAGGAGCGGTCTGTTCCGGGGGATCGAGCGAGCAGCGTGCGGTCGACCTTGCCGGGCCGCGTCCCGATCGCGACGGTGCGGAGCCGGGAGAGATCAGGCTCGCGGTAGTCAGTCACGATCCCGCCGCGTCCTCGATCTTCTCGAGACGGAGCGTCACCGTGCCGAAGGGGAGCTTGGAGCGGATCTGAACCGGGATCCTCCGGGCGTCGTCGGTCAGCCAGAGCATCGCATCGGCGCGCGGCGCGAAGACGCCCTCCTCGCCGACCACGGGGTTCAGCACCAGGCAATTCACGTCCTTGCCGTCGGGCATTTCCATGCTCTCGCGCTTGACCACCTTGATGGTGACCGGATTCAGCTCGCGCTTGAAGTAGCGGTTGTAGGTGTAGGTCTTGCCGACGTCGATCGGAATGGTGCGGATGAAATAGAAGAAGGCGGCGTCGTCGAGGGGGTCGCCCACGGAGGGCTTGCTGGTCCCCGGGCGCTGAAGCTGCACGTAGCTCTGGGAATCGGGATAAATCTCATAATAGCGAGGACGCTTCTTGCCGTTCTCGACCAGGTCCTGGCGAAAGCGCCGGGAGATCAGGTCGTCGATTCCCGTCCAGGACTGCATGACGTTGGTGGCCTTGTAGAAGGGTGCGGAGGCCTCGAGGCCGAACTCGAAGATGAAGCTGGGGGCGCCGCGGACGGTGTCGATCCCGTTCACGCTCATCCAGGCCGTCCCCAGGCGGAGAATGCCCAGTTTGGCGGCATACTGGAATCGCTCGCCCACATGGAAGGGATAATCGGGGTGGGCGGTCTGACCATGCAGACCCGGGAGGGTTCCCGCCGCGGCAGCCAGAACGACCATCACAGCTCTCATCGTATCGCTTCCTCAAGTTCCTGTTCGTCGGCGCCTCGCGCGCCCCGCCTGGTGTCCCCACGCGGCCCGCCCCGGATGCGGAGGCGGCCACCAACCCGCCAGAGGTGCCGGGTGACCGGCCAGGGGGCCACGCGACTCGAGCGCTGGTGCAGGTCGTGGCGCTCCACGACGGCCACGGTGTCGATGCGGCGGGCACCCCGCGCTACGCGCGCCATCAACTCGGCATTCGCCGCCCAACCATCGGCGGTGACCAGGGGACCGTCCTGTGCTCGAATCGCGTTCCTGAGGCTCATGAGCCGGATAGCCACGAATCCGGAGACAATGTCCTGTACTCCGGACACCTTGATGCCGCGGAGCAGCCAGGGCGCGTACCAGCGCAGGAGCCGTGCCGAGCGACGGGGCTCGCCCTTAAGCGTGCCCTCGGCAACGACCAGGTCGGCGCCACTCTCCAGATGTTTGACGAGGTCAGGCAGGCAGTCCGGGTCGTGGGCGAAGTCCGCGTGCATGACGATGGCCGCGTCGCGTTTGGGACGATCGGTCCGCTCGACCGCGAGGCGGAGCAGCTCCTCCACCGACGGCCCGGTGCCCAACCGCTCCGCATGGCGGACCACAGTGAGCGGCAGCGCCTTGGCATACGGCTCGAGAATCTCGGCGGTGGCATCCGTCGATCCGTCGTCCGCGACCAGGATTTCGTATTCTCTCGGGAAGGCCTGAAAGACCTTGCGGATCTTCCATAGCAGCAGCCCGATGGTGGGCGCTTCGTTATAACTCGGGATACAGAGATAGAGCATCGCGCGTCAGTGGGTAGCGAGGGCGGAACGATACACCGCGACCACACGGTCTGCCACTCCGAGCGCGTCATACTCGCGCACTCGGGCGCGCGCGGTCCGGATCGTGGCGCGCCGAAGCTCCTGGTCCGTGAGGACCCGGATGAGGGCGGCGGCAAGCGCGGGCGGATCGTCCGGCGGGACCAGCACGCCGGCTCCGCCGGCTAACAACTCCACCAGCCCACCGCTGCCCGAAGAGACGACGGGAATACCGAGCGCCATGGCCTCCAGGACCGTGGTGCCCAGCGCCTCCCGGACGGAGGGCTGGGCCAGCACACCGGCCGCGGCCATCAGTGCGGTCGCGTCCGGCCGGGCGCCGAGGAATCGCACCCGGTCGGCAAGGCCGTGCCGGCGCGCCAGGGCCTCGAGGCGGCGGCGCTCCGGGCCGTCGCCGATGATCGCCAGCAGCGCGTCGGGGAGGGCGTGCTGAACCAGGGCTTGAGCCTCGATGAGAAGGTGATGGCCTTTCTCCCTGGTCAACGCACCCACGGCTACGACGAGCCTGGGGCCCCGTGGGTTGGTGGGGAGCTCCGCGGCCGGGCGAACCTGGGCCAGGGTCTCGAGCGCGACCGCCGAAGGGACCTGGACGATCCGTTCCGGCGGCACGCCGGCCGCGAGGAGCGCGGTCTCGACTGCCCGGGAGAGGGCGATGACCCGGATCGGCTTCCGCCACAGCCGTCCCGGCGTGGTCACGCTCCGGCGGGTGGCGACGACGGGCAGGCGGAACCAGCCCGCGGCCGCCAGGGCGACGGCGAGGGCGTGGCTGTCATGCGCGTGCAGGACGAGTCCGGGCTGGCGTGCGGCGCGGATTCGCCGGATGTGGCGCAGGGTGCCGGCGAGCGCGCGAGGATCCCAGGCCGTGCGCCATGGCACGCCGCGCGGCGGAGGGCCGCCCCCGGCCACCTCGCGCGCCAGGATGCTCCCGCGGGCGGTGATCAGACTCTGCTCGACGCCGCGCGTCGCCAGGGTCTGGACCAGGAGCCGCACCTGCCGTTCTCCTCCGCGCCACTCGCGTCCCCGCGAGAGGTGCACCACCGAGAGTGAGCTCATTCGCGGCTCGCGTCGCGGAGCAAGGCGCGCAGCTCGGTCAGGCTGAATGGCTTCTGGAGACAGGGCCGGCCCTGGGTGGCGAGGAACTCAAGCGTGTCGCCGCGCACGGTGTCGCCGGTGCTGAAGGCGACCCGGTTGGCGACTTCCGGATGGCGCCGCCGGAGCGCCTCGTAGAACTCGCGGCCTCCCATCCTCGGCATCCGGAGATCCGAGATGATGAGATCAAACGACTCGGCCACTGCCCGTTCGAGCCCGCCCTCGCCATCGCCCGCGGTCTCGACATGGTGGCCCCACGCCTCGAGCGTGGCGCGGATGTAGTGCAGGATATGGGGCTCGTCGTCGATCACCAGCACCCGGAGCGGCCGGGCGATGGCCGGCTCCGAGGGCCGCGCGGGCAGGGGCGGGGTCGGCATCTTCCCCGGGAGTTCGACCCGGAACGTGGCGCCTTCGCCGGGGGCGGTGCGCAGGGTGATCCGCCCGCCATGCTCCTTCACGATGCCCTGACAGATCGAGAGGCCGAGGCCCGTCCCCTGATCCTCGGGCTTGGTGGTGAAGAAGGGCTCGAAGACCCGATCCGCGATCTCCTGGGACATCCCCGGGCCGTCGTCGCTGATCTCGATGGCCACCCCGTCCATCCAGCGCCGGGCCAGGACGCGGATGGTGCCCGGGCGCCGGGTGACGGCGATGGCCTGCGCCGCGTTCTGGATCAGGTTGACGAAGACCTGCTGCATCTGCGTGGGGTTGAGGTCGAGATCGGGCAGGTCGGGGTCGATCTCCACTTGAAGCTGCACCCGTTCCGCGCTCAGATTGTTCCGGAGGAGCCCCGCGGTGGCCTCGAGGATGGGCCGGAGCGCGGTCGGTTGGCGGGTCTCCTGGCGCCGCGCGAAGCTGAGCAGGTTCTTGACGATCTTCGAGGCGCGCTCCGCTTCCTGCTGGATGACTCGAAGCGGCTCTCGGATGCGGGGCGGTACGTCGGCGGACTCCGCCAGGAAATCGGCGAATCCGATGACCGACGTGAGCGGGTTGTTGAGGTCATGAGCCACGCCCGCGATCAACTGGCCGATGGCGGTCAGCTTCTCGGACTGGACGAGGCGGTCCTGCAGGCGCCGGCGGTCGGTCTGGTCCTCGAACAGGAGAACCCGCCGCTCGCCGCCGGGGGCACCGATGGCGAAGGCGGTCACGGCGATGGCGCGGTCGCCGCTGGCCAGCTCCACCTTCCCGGTGCTCCGTCCCGTGAGGACCGCGCTCACCCTCTGGTGCCACTCGGTCGGCAGCAGCTCGTTCCAGAGGCGCCCCGCGAGCGCGTTGGGCTGGGATCCCGTCAACTCGGCGAAGGCGCGATTGCCTCGCTCGAGGCGACCAGCCCGATCGACGACACAGAGGGCGACGCTCAGCGACTCGGTGGCGTCTTCCCAGAGGCGCTCACGGTGATCCGCCGCGTCGATCAGGAGCGTTCCTTCGAGCGCGAGGCTCGCCACCGCCGCGGCGGCCTCGAGCGTTGCCCGGTCGCGGGGGGATGGGGTCCGGTCGAGGAGCAGGGCCACTGAGCCCAGCGCGCTCCGCCGACCGGGGAGGGGCGTCGCGAGAGCCCATCGCCGGTCTCCGGCCCGCGTCGCCACGGTGCCGCTGCTCAGCGCCTGGCGCAGGATGGGAGCGAGCGCTTGATGCTCTGGCTCCGGGCTGGCACTCTCGCTCTCTCCCTGCTGGTTCAGGTGGACGGCCATCCCTTGCGACGGCCCGAAGGTTGCTTCAAGGTGTTCGAGGAGGCGGTCGATAACGGCCTGAGGGCGCTGCGTTCCCGGGAGGGTGCGCGCAAACTCGAGCACCTGTTCAAGCCCGCGATCAGGTGCGCTGGCGCCGGCGGGCGAGCGTTCAGTGCCGGAGGTCTTGGCCATGATCCTTGCCAACACACGAGGCCAGCTCAAGGAGCGGGATCTCGACCTCGTGCTCCTGCTCCTGAGCCGGGGGTCGGCGGTCCGCCGGGACGCTCTGGAGCGCCAGCTGGCTCAGGAAGGGCCCGACGGGCTGCTCGACCAGCCGGAACTGCCGGAGCGCCTGCTCGCGGTGCGGTCGCTGCTGGTGCCAAGCGAGGTGTTGTTCTTCTACGTGCTGGTCCGTCACGCGCTGCTCGAGGCTGAGCTCGACGAGCGGGAGCTGGCCGACTACCTGGCCGCGCTCCTGCTGGAATTCGGACGCCGTGACCGTGCGGCCCGCATCGACTGGCACGATGATCACTCCCACCGCTATCTGGTCGACATCGTCGCGGACCTGGAAGCCAGCCAGGGCGAGCGACGATTCCGTGTCATGGTCCATCTCGGTAACTATGCCTTGTGGCTCGCGGGACTCTTTCCTCAGTACATCGCGGCGCGCCGGCTGAGGCGCGGCGGCCCCGATTTCAGCTACTATGATGCCCTGGGTCGCCGGGGCTTCGCCATGGCCTCTGATCACGCCCTGGCCGATCACTATCAGCTGGAGCTGATCCTCCAGATGGCGGCCGAACGGTTCCCGACTCTCCGAGAGTCGTTGAACGGGCTCTCGGAGCGCGTGTTCTTTCCTGGCCCGTACCGCGACTAGGTCCGGCCCGCCGCCAAGCGGCATCCAGACGAACGAGGCCGCACCCGGCAGCCAGAAAGCCGAGCGGGCGCCAGCTTGAGGCGCTGGTAGTCGGCCCGGTCGGCCAGATGCCTGACGGGAGGCTGCCTGCGACGAGCTGAGGCGGCGGACGGATCGTAGGGAGGCTTGGCGAGCGGCCACGGACCAATGTAACTGCCCCCGCAGTCCGGTGGTGCGTCTCTGCGGTGGGCCGGCTATTCCCTTCCCAAGACCCGCTTCGGCTTGAGGCCGAAGCGCTCCATGCGGCGATACAGCGTGCTCCGAGTGATGCCCAGGCGGGCCGCCGCCTCAGCCATGGTTCGGGACTCCTGTACCACCCGCGCGAGAAGGGCGTCCTCACGGTCGATCGCCGAGCTGGCGGAATCGCTCCCTCCGGCGTAGGCCTCCCGGATGGATTGGGGCAGGTCCGAGACTCGGACCTGCCGCCCGGTCACATGGAGCACCCGCCGGATCACGTTCTTGAGCTCGCGAACATTGCCCGGCCAGTGGTACGCCTGCAGCGCATCGTAGACCGCGGGCTCCACGCTGAGCTCGAGGCGGCCCAGATCGCGCGCGCCTGCCTCGAAGAAGCGGCGGGCGTAAACGCGCACGTCGCCGGGCCGGAACGGAATCCCCTCACTGCCGCTCTGCGGGGCGCCACCCTCGAGCACGAGGCATCCCCCGATCACGGTTCGGCCCTGGACGACGGGGAACCAGAGGGCCGGGTGACGCTGGCCGATCATGACTGGAACCGCGGTTTCGCGCGAGAGATCGTGGCTGGCTTCGCGGATCATGGCAGAGACCGAGGCGGCCAGGGCCGGTGACAGCGAGGGCGCGCTGCCCACGATCCGGCCGGCACGGTCCACCGCGAGGACGGCGTCCCCGGGGTACCGGTGCCTGAGGTCGCTCAGGCTCTGCAGAGTGAGAAAACGGCGCTCCACCTCGCGGGCGACGAGGGTTTGCTCGATGGCGACCACGAGCGCGAGCGCCAGATTCAGGGTGTGCGGGTGGGCAAACTCGCGGAAGCCGCTGATGTCGAGGACCCCGGCGATCCGGTCGGTCGCCGGGTCGCGGATCGGGACTGCGGCGCAATGCCAGCGCTGCCAGCGCTCGCAGAAGTGCTCCGCACCCACGATATGCGCCGGGGCCCCGGTGGCGAGCGCGGTGCCAGGGCCGTTGGTGCCGACGACGGTCTCCGCCCACAGTCCGCCGGGGCGGAAGTTGATCTCTGCCAGGCCCTCCACAGCGGCGGGGTCTCCCTCACACGAGAGCATCCGCGCCTCGTGATCGAAGAGGCTCAGGATGTGCCCCACCCCCCCGAACGACCGCTGGTGCCTGCCGACGGCCCGCATCGCGACGTCGAGCCAGTCCGACCCTTCCGCCGCGACCCGAAGCTGATCCTCGCCCAGCACCACCGGTGCGCTCTCCAGGTCAGGCCGGACCGCCGCGCCGGCGCTCCGGGACCACGACTCGCGCACCACGCTCCGCACGCCCCGCGCCTCCTCGAGCGAGGTGCCGCCCCCATGGCCACCGACCAGGACGCTCCAGTGGCGCTCCAGCGCGCGCTGGGCGTCGATCTGAAACGGGAGGCCCTCCTGAAGCTCCATCGGGTCACTCCGGAAAACGGCGGCTCAGAGCCGCGACGGAAGGCGTTGAACAATCTTGTTCCGGCCCCGCTTCGGGGCAAGCCGAAACTCACGCGGGTCGTCGCACCGCTCCGGAGGTGGACGGGCGACGTTGCCAACTGACGGCTGACGAATGCGTTCCGCTCACGATCTGAACTCGAATTGTCCCCTTTCAGACTGATCGAGGCGACCCATCGAGGCGGCCGGGGCGCCCTGGGAGGAACAGAATGGGCGCGACATTTGTCGCACTCGTCTTGACCCTCATTCCGCCGGTTCCTACCCTCGGGTCACGTCACCGAGCGGCCCGTCCCCTCCATAGTGCGCGATCGCTCGATCCAGCCCATCCATCACCGTTTGGAGGATTCCCATGGGCACCGCCACCACGCAGAGCGCCAACGCCACCCTGCCGTCCTCGGCCAGAGGCGTCCGGACCTCGATCCCGATCCGGAGCCGGTACGACAACTGGATCGGCGGGGAGTATCGAGCCCCGGTGCTCGGCAAGTACTTCAGCAACCCCACCCCCATTACGGGAAAGCCGCTGTGCGAGGTGGCCCGTTCCACCCACGAGGATGTCGACCGGGCCCTCGACGCGGCCCACGCCGCGGCCCTGAGCTGGAACGCGACTTCTCCCACCTACCGCGCCAACCTCCTCAACCGGATCGCCGACCGTGTCGAGCAGAACCTGGAGACGCTCGCCTTCATTGAAACGATCGACAACGGCAAGCCGATCCGGGAGACCCGGGCGGCGGACCTGCCGCTCGCGGTCGATCATTTCCGCTACTTCGCGGGGGTGCTGCGGGCCCAGGAGGGAAGCATCGGCGAGCTCGACCCCGACACCGTGGCCTATCACTTTCACGAGCCGCTGGGCGTGGTAGGGCAGATCATCCCGTGGAACTTCCCGCTCCTCATGGCGACCTGGAAGCTGGCCCCGGCGCTGGCCGCGGGTAACTGCGTGGTGATCAAGCCTGCGGAGCAGACCCCGGTGTCGATCATGGCGCTCATGGAACTGATCGCGGACATCCTGCCGAGTGGCGTGGTGAACGTCGTGCAGGGGTTCGGGGTGGAGGCCGGGAAGCCGCTGGCCTCGAGCCCGCGGATCGCGAAGATCGCCTTCACGGGGGAGACGACCACCGGACGGCTGATCATGCAGTACGCCTCGGAGAACCTGATCCCGGTCACGCTCGAGTTGGGTGGCAAATCGCCCAACATCTTCTTCGCCGACGTGATGGAGGCGGACGACGACTTCTTCGACAAGGCGCTCGAGGGATTCGCCATGTTCGCGCTGAACCAGGGCGAAGTCTGCACCTGCCCCTCCCGGGCCCTCGTCCAGGAATCGATCTATGACCGGTTCATCGAGCGAGCGGTAGCCCGCACCAAGGCCATCGTCGAGGGCAACCCGCTCGACCCGGCCACGATGATCGGAGCCCAGGCCTCCAGCGATCAACTCGAGAAGATCCTGAGCTACATCGATATCGGGAAGAAGGAGGGCGCAAAGGTGCTCACCGGCGGAGCCCGCCGGATCCACCCGGGCGAGCTGAAGGACGGCTACTACGTCCAGCCGACGATCTTCGAAGGCCACAACAAGATGCGGATCTTCCAGGAAGAGATCTTCGGCCCGGTCGTCTCCGTGACCAAGTTCAAGACCCAGGACGATGCGCTCGCGATCGCCAACGATACGCTCTACGGGCTCGGTGCCGGCGTGTGGAGCCGCGACGCCAATACCTGCTATCGGATGGGCCGGGCGATCAAGGCCGGCCGGGTCTGGACCAACTGTTACCACGCCTACCCGGCTCACGCGGCTTTCGGTGGATACAAGCAGTCCGGCATCGGGCGGGAGACCCACAAGATGATGCTCGACCACTACCAGCAGACCAAGAACCTGCTGGTCAGCTACAGCCCGAAGAAGCTCGGCTTCTTCTGAGCCGTGGTGGATCGGGTCGGAATCACGGCCGCGGCGGAGGCCGTGCTTCGCCAGCTAATCGCGGAGCACGGCCCGCTGCTCTTCCATCAGAGCGGTGGGTGCTGCGACGGCAGCTCGCCGATGTGCTATCCGGTGCGGGAGTTCAAGGTGGGGAGCCGGGATGTGCACCTCGGGGACGTGGCGGGGGTCCCGGTATACATTGGCGGGCAGCAGTTCGAGTTGTGGCGCCACACCCAGCTGGTCATCGACGTCGTCCCCGGGCGCGGCAGCGGCTTTTCGCTGGAGGCGCCGCTCGGCGTCCGGTTTCTCACCCGGTCACGGGTCTTCGACCCCCAGGAACTGGTCTGGCTCGATGCCTGCCCGCCCCGGGTGGGCCCGCCCGCCTAGATTCTGGCGGACGTCTGGCGTTCGCGCCGGGTCCCTCTGACAACTGCCATGGCAACGCGGCCGGCGCCGGCCCGGAGGCCACTCCTGGTCGGCGTCCTGGCGGAGAGCCTGCGGTTCGCGGGGCAGATCAGCGGGGTGAAGCCCGGTCGGTGACCGACTGTGATGGATGGCGAGCCGCGGAAGCGGTGAACGCCACTGCTCTATTCCCCGCCTCGGCGACCAGGGCGGCAAAGAGCCCATGATCGACGGGCTGGAGGTGGTGGTGGAACTCCTCGGGATGCCACTGCACCGCGAGGAGCCAGGGTGCTCCCTCGGCGCTTTCCACCCCCTCGATTTCTCCGTCCGGCGCGCGCGCGCTCACCACGAGTCCCGGGGCTGGCTCACGGATCGTCTGATGGTGGAAGCTGTTCACTTCGCAGGCGGTCACGCCGAGCACGCGGGCCAGCCGGGATCCGGGGAGCAGGTGCACTGGATGGGTGCGATCGTCCCGCGCCGATCGCGGGTTGTGATCCAGCGCGTCGGGCCGCTGACTCGGCAGGTCCTGCCAGAGAGTTCCTCCCAGGGCGACGTTGATGAGCTGGATACCCCGGCAGATGGCCAGCACGGGGAGCCCGCGCGCGGTGGCTTCCCGGAACAACGCCAGCTCGAAGGCATCGCGAACCTGGTCCACGGTGCCCAGGCGTGGATGCGGAGCCTCCCCGTAGTGCGTGGGGTGGATATCCTCGCCACCGGTGAGCACCAGGCCGTCGATGGCGTCGACGATCACCTCGAGATGCGCCGTCCCGATCAGCGGGGACAGGATGAGTGGCACCGCGCCGGCCTGCGTCACTGCGCGCACGTATGCCGCGTTCACGCCGGCGCGCTCCGCGTCGCCCAGGGCGCGGGTGTTCCCGGTGACGCCGATCCGCGGAATGGTCATCTGAGCAGGCTGTCGGGGAAGAGGGGGCAGCGGGGATCCTCGAATCGCGCCGGGTTGAGCTGAATGCCGAGGAGCGGGAGCATCAGCGAGTCGATGTTCAGTTTGCCGATGACGGGCGCGCCCCGGATCGGCACCGACTCGTAGATCATGACCCCGCGGGCCTTGCCGGCCGTGTCGAGAACCAGGACGCCAAAGCCGGGCTTGGTCCGCTCCGGGGCGCTACCTTCGACGCCCACGACCCAGGCGCTGTCCGGGGTGCGGCCGACCTCGGCCAGAAACGCGGGACCCGCCGCGATGCGGGCCACCAGATGCGAGGGCAGGGTCCTGGGCGGTTCGCTCAGGGTCTGGTTGGGCGTCCCGAACTCCTGCAGCAGGAGGGTCGCGCCGGCGATGGCCGTGATGCCGCAGGCTCCCCCGGTGCGCCCGCCGCCACAGGCGGTGAGCCCGAGCAGGGCAAGCGAGATCCACGAGGCTGCGCCGGAGGATGGTCTCATGCTGGAAAAGGTAACGCGGCGCCTTCCTTGACGCCCCCCGGGGCGCTCCCTAGCATTGGGCGATTCCGTGACTTGGACGATCCCGCCGTGTTCGAACGGCTGAGGGCCCGGCTCGAAAAGCTCCTGGCCGATCACACCCCGCCCGGGGACCCCCGGGCCCGTGCCGCACAACTGCACGCCGCGCTGGTCGAGACGAAGGTCGCCGTGGGGACGATGCGCGACGCACTGGCCGCCACCGAGCGCTCGCTCGGCCTGGAGCGCCAGCAGCTGGAAGCCGCCGAGCGGCGCGGGCGCCTGGCGGCGCAGGTTCCCGATCCTGAGACGGTGCAGGTGGCCGAGCAGTTCGTGGCCCGTCATCGGGAGCGGATTGGCGTCCTCGAGAAGAAACTGGCGCTCCAGCGGGAGGAGCTCACTCTCGCCGAGCGCGATCTCAGCCAGCTGCTGGCCGAGTTCCAGGCCAGCCGGGCCGGCACGCCGCGTGGGACGACGCCGACACAGGAGGCCGCCTGGCGCGATATCGAAGCGGCCGGTGGCACCCGGCCGGAGACCGACCTGGAGGGAGAAGGTCTGCGCCGCGATCTGGACCGGCAGCGCATGGACGCGGCCGTTGATGCGCAGCTCGAGCACCTCAAGAGGAAGATGAAGGAGAAGTAATTCCGCAACCCGGAGCCAATCCCTTGGCAAACACGACGACCGACACGGCGTTCTTCGGACACCCCCGCGGGCTCTCGACGCTGTTCTTCACCGAGATGTGGGAACGCTTTGCCTTCTACGGCATGCGCGCGATCCTCATCCTGTTCATGACGGCATCGCTCGCGGATGGGGGCCTCGGGTTCGATGTGCGTCAGGCGGGGGCGGTGTATGGCACGTACGCCGCCCTCGTCTACATGAGCTCCCTGCCCGGTGGATGGGTTGCCGACAAGATCCTTGGCCTGCGGAAGTCCGTGCTGCTCGGGGGGATTTTCATCATGCTGGGCCAGCTGTGCCTGGCCACTCCGGGGTCGGCGCTGTTCTATCCGGGGCTCGCCCTCATCGTGCTCGGGACGGGGCTGCTCAAGCCGAACGTCAGCGCCATCGTCGGGGACCTCTATACCCCGGAGGATCTCCGCCGGGATTCGGGTTTCTCGCTCTTCTACATGGGAATCAACCTCGGGGCGTTCGCTTCTCCGCTCATCGTCGCGCCGCTGGCGCAGAGCGCCTGGTTCAAAGGCGTGTTGACCAGCATCGGCGTGTCCCCTCAGACGTCATGGCACTGGGGCTTTGGGGTCGGCGCGCTGGGAATGTTCTGCGGCCTCGTCCAGTATGTCCTTGGCTGGAAGTACCTCGGCGACGCCGGTCGGCACCCGAGTGTGGACTCGGCCTCTCTTGCCGGGCGCGCAGCGCGCCGCCAGTTCTGGGTGGGGGCCGGAGTGCTGATAGCCCTCATGGCCCTGGTGGCTTTTCTGGTACGGAGCGGTGTGCTTTCGGTGGAGACGGTCACGAATGGGTTCAGCTGGGTATACGCGCTCATCGTGCTGGGCTTTTTCGTGTGGCTCTTCGGGTTTGGGGAATGGACCCGGGAGGAGCGCAAGCGACTCATTGTCATCGTAGTCCTCTTTGCGGGCGCCTCGATCTTCTGGTCGGCGTTCGAGCAAGCCGCCTCCACGCTCAATCTCTTCGCCCGCGATAACACCAACAACAGCATCTTCGGCTTTTCGTTCTCGTCGGGAATCTTTCAGTCGGTCAACGCCCTGATGATCATCATCCTCGCCCCGGTCTTCGCGTGGATATGGTTTGCGCTGGGCAAGCGGGACCCCTCAAGTCCCACCAAGTTCGCCTTCGGGCTCCTGTTCGTGGGCCTTGGCTTCGTGGTAATGATCGGCGCGGCCCAGGCTTCGGCGGGGGGCGTGCGGGTGAGCCCGATGTGGCTCACGATCACCTATCTCTTCCATACTATTGGCGAGCTGTGCCTGAGTCCGGTGGGGCTCTCGTCCATGACGAAGCTGGCCCCTGACCGGGTCAAGGGGATGATGATGGGCGTGTGGTTCCTGGCCGCCTCGGTCGGCAACCTGATCGCGGGCCGGGTGGCGGGCTTCTACGAGTCCTTCACGCTCACCCAGTTGTTCGGTGCGGTCACCGCCTTTGTCCTGGTGGCGAGCCTGATCATGTTCGCGCTCATCCGGCCGATCCGACGGATGATGGAACGCGACTAGTGGGGTTGGCCCCGGGAGCCCTTGAAGACTCTGAGGAGGTAGGCGAGAGAGGGGAAGAGGAGCACCGCGCCCACGACGAGTGCGCCGAGGACCAGCTGCAGGGTGAAGAGCGGGGCTGCGGATTCATGAATCGTGGTGGACGGCGGCAGGAGATACGGATACTGGGCAAGGCCCCAGCCCCAGAGGATGAGAGTCACCTGCACGATGGCGGCGCCGCGGGCGAGCCGGTAACGCCGGCGCCAGAGGGCCCAGAGCGCCAGTACGGCCGCGCAACCGGTAAGCAGGTGCACGGCCAGCGCCTTCGGCGTGGCCACTAATCCGTTCCAGACCAGCGGCGCTTCGTCATGCGCCAGGACCAGAGTGGTCATGGCCGATACGAAGGTGACCAGCCCCGCGGCGAGGGCCCTCACTCTGAAATCCTCCTGGAGGTCCGGCTCGGTCGCCTCGACGGTAAGGTAGACCGCCGCGAGGAACGCAAAGAGAATGAGGGCCAGGACCCCGACGCTCACCGTGAAGGGTGAGAGCCAGGGGGCGATGTAGTCCGCGACAAAGCTCTGGCCGGTCGGCGGCCGGATGCGCCCCGCCGCGACCGTGCCGAGCCCCACGCCGAGCAGCAATGGAGTGACCAGGCTGGCCGACGCGAACACCCTGCCCCAGCGGCGCTGTGCCGGCTCGTCGTCGCCGCCATAGCTCCGGAAGGTGAAGGCGGAGCCGCGCAGCACGATCCCGATGAGGATCAGCGTGAGCGGGACATGCAGAGCGATCGCCAGGCGGCCGAAGACGGGAGGGAAACAGGTGAAGAGCAGCACGATGACGAGAATGAGCCAGACGTGGTTGGCCTCCCAGACCGGCCCGATGGCGTGCGCTATCAGCTCGCGCTGCCGAGCCTGACGATCTCCCCGAGCGAGCAGGTCCCAGACCCCGCCCCCGAAATCCGCTCCCGCAAGCAGTGCGTAGGCCGTGAGCGCCGTCATCATCGCGCCGGCCAGGATATCGGCGATGCCGAACGGCTGGCTCATGGCTGTCTGGCGGGCGAGTAGAAGCGGTGCCATTCCTCGGAGCGCGGGCTCCGGACGATCTGGCTGTACAGCAGCCACGCCACGACCACTCCCAGGAACAGGTAGAGCAGGGTGTAAGCGGCCAGGGTGTAGGCGAGCCCCGGCATCGGAGTCACTGCCTGGCTGGTGCGGAGCACGCCGCTGATGATCCACGGCTGGCGGCCCACCTCCGTGACCGTCCAGCCGGCCTCGATGGCGACGAACCCGAGGGGGGCGCACAGCGCGACGGCTCTGAGCAGGAGCGGGAAGCGCGCGACGTCCCGGTGCCGGACCGCGGCCCAGGCGCTTATCAAGGCGACCAGGGCCATGAAGGTGCCGGCGGCGATCATGATCTCGAACGCCAGGTGCACCACCGGGACATTGGGCCAGTCCTGGGCCGGCACCCGGTCGAGCCCGGTGACTTCCGCTGTGGGGTCGTGATGCGCCAGCAGGGAGAGCCCGTAGGGAACCTCGATGCCGAGACGCACCTCCTGCCGCTCCATATCGGGCCACCCGCCGATGACCAGTGGGGCGCCGCGCTGGGTGTGGAACAGGGCTTCCATCGCGGCCAGCTTCGGCGGCTGGTGGGAGGCGACGCTCCGGGCACTGATGTCACCCGAAATCGGCTGCAGGATCGCGGCCGGGGCGCCGACCAGGAGACCGATGGTGAGGGCGCGGCGATGAAACGCGTTCAGCGGATCGCGAAGCAGGAGCAGCGCGTGGATCCCGGCGACGGCGAAGCCGGTCGCCGCGTAGGCGGCGAGGGTCATGTGCAGGGTCTGCTCGAAAGCGGAGGGGTTGAGGATGGCGCGGATCGGGTCGATCTCGGTGATCGCGCCGTCGACGAGGCGGAACCCGGTGGGGGTGTTCATCCAGGAGTTGGCGATGACGACGAAGATCCCCGAGATCATGCCCGAAAACGCCACCAGGAGCCCGGCCAGAAGATGGGCCCGGGGCGGAATGCGATCCCACCCGTACAGGTAGATGCCGAGGAAGATCGCTTCGGTGAAGAACGCGAACCCCTCCAGAGAGAATGGCAGCCCGATGATCGGGCCGGCCACCGTCATGAACCCGGGCCAGAGCAGACCCAACTCGAAGCTCAACACGGTCCCGGAGACAGCGCCGACCGCGAACAGAATGGCGGTGCCCCGGGCCCAGCGGCGGGCCAGCTCAAGATCGAGCGGGTTGCCGGTCACCAGCCAGCGGCGCTCCGCCACCACCATGAGGAGTGGCATGCCGATGCCTACCACGGCAAACAGGATGTGGAAGGCGAGGGACATCCCCATCTGGGTGCGTGCTGCCAGAAGGTCGGTCACAGGTCGGTCGGGGTGGTGTCAGGGCCCATGCGGGCGGGTGGTGAAGCGCGCGATCCTTCCGTTGCGCCGCGAACGGGTGGAAGGTAGTGCGGCCTTCCCTGCGGGGGGAGCGCGTGCCGGGCAAGGGCCGGATGAAAATGCCCGGGGTGCAGGCCGCAATTAAGGAGGAAAGATTCGGAGTGCGAAGCCGGTGTCCAAAGATGCGCCCGGTCCGGTCTCGCGGGCTCCCATCTCTCTAAGCGGTTTAGGGAACGTGAGATAGGCGGGGCCTTGGGCTCTCGAGCCGGCCTCGCTGTCGCGCCGTGGGGCCGGCACCCGACTTGCAATTCGGGGCCGTGCTCAACGAAGGGGGCGCCACATGAAGTTTCTGCTCTTTATCGCCGCCGTAGTAGGGGCCCTGTGGTACTTCTACAAGCCCCTCCCGCCCGGGAAGGGGCCGGGCGCCGATACCGGAAAGCGGGTCGCCGTCGTTATCCAGCGCACGCTCGAGAATTACCGTGGTGATCACGGCGGGTACCCCCAGGCTCTCGAAGACCTGGTCCCGACCTACCTGTCGAGCGTCCCGCTCCTGTCCACGGGCCGGACATTCGACTACCAACGGCTCGGTCTGAACTACAAGCTGACCTTCAATTACGCGAACCCGCTTCCCGTTCACTGCAGCTACGAGCCAGCCACGAAGTGGCAGTGCGAGTGGTTCTGATCAGAACGTGAGTTCGACGCCGAGGCGGAAGAGCCTCGGCGGGCCGTAATCGAAGAGCGGCTGGTTCGCGTCCCGGGCCGCCGCGAGGTAGAGCGGGAGCAGCTCGGTCGGCCCGGCCAATTCCCCATCATGATTCAGATCGGCCCAGGAACGATACCGGGGTGACTCGTACGGGATCGGGCTGGGATTGGCATTGTAGGCCGCCTGAGCCAGGGCCTGCAGTGACGCCTGATCCAGCACCGGCGTGCCGGTGTCGCGCCTGACGGAGATGGTGTTCTGCCGATTGAGCAGGTTGCGGATGTCGAGGTAGAGGCTCCCACCGATCCGTCCCAGGTTGAGCGGTCGCCGGAACAGCACATCGAGCGTGGAGTTCCACGGCAACCGACTGTCGTTGGGAAGCCCGATGATGGTGTCGCCCACGGCGGTGGTCCGTGAGTAGGGCAGTCCACTGGCGAGCTTGAAGATCGCCGTCCCCTCGAATCCTCCCAGCGGGCGGGTGCCGAACAGCGCGGGTCCGAAGCCGGGAGGGGTGGTTCCCGTGACGATCGCCGTCAGCGTATGGCGCTGATCGTAGTCGAGCGGAAACTCGACCTTGGCCGGCAGGATGGTGTCGCCGGTGACCGGATCGATGGTCAGGGCCTTCCGGAGGAAGAAGGCGTTAGACGAATTCGCCGTGGCGGACTGGAGGGTGTAGCTCACCCGGGCGCTCCAGCCCCGCGCGAACTGCCGCTCCACGATGAGCTCGAGTCCCTTGACCGACCCGGCGTCCACGTTGCCGAAGATGCTCGAGTCGGGGTTGGCGCCGAGGGGCACGGAGGCGACGAGGCCGTCGAGCCGGCGGACGTACAGATTGGCCCGGACGCTGGTCACGGGGGTGGGCCGCAAGCGGAGGCTGAACTCGTACTGGGTGGAGGACTCGAACCCCAAGTTCGGGTTGCCCTCGCGAAACCGCCCGGTGCGGGTGGTGTCGTCAAAGGCCGCGTCGACCAGGTACTGATAGTCGGGGGCCTGCACGAATTTCCCGAAGCTGGCGACGAAGGTCGCGCCCTTGAGCACGGTGCTGAGGGCCATGCGCGGGGACAGGCCATGCTGGGTCTTGGCCGCGGCGCCCGGGAGGTCGTTCCGTCCGGAGAAGATGTCGTATCGGACCCCGACAGTCAGCGCCAGATCCTTGGAGCGCAGCTGGCTTTCGGCGTACACGGCACCGGCCCAGGGGGTGAAGTTGGCGGACGAAGCCGACGGCACCGAGTCGCCCACCGGCAGGTAGCCCAGCACCCGCTGAAAGGTCTGCACCCGCTGGCCCGAGTATTCCCCGCCGAAGTAGAGGTCGGTATTGAGGCCGGCCGGAACGGCGAGATCCAGCTTGGCCCGCGTCTCCCGGAAGTGATTCCACGCCAGGTCGCCGCGGGAGGCCTGGCCCAGGAAGAACGCGGGAACGCCCCACGGCGTCTGCTCGCTGAACGCGGGAGCGATGAAGCCGGGGAGAGGGTTCCTGGCCAGCGAGGTGTCCTGCCGCCGCGCGATGTCCTCGTCCTGGATCGCCAGGGTCTGCCCCGTGAAGGCGCCGAACTTGTAGTTCGGCTGCTCCACCGGCGTGCCTCGGATGAAGTCCCGGTCGAAGTACCCGAACCGCCCCTCCACGGTGATGCCGGATCGTAGAAACGACCGCTGCAGCTCGGCGTTGATCAGGTTGCCGCTGGTGCGCTGCGCGGGCATGAATTGCTGATCGTACTTGTAGGCGGGGTCGTACAGCAGCGTCTGCTGTGCCGAGTGAACGCCGAGGATCCGAAGGGTCTGCCGCGGGCCAAGGGGGATCGTGAGCTTGGCCGACAGATCGGCCTGCTCGGAGCTGTTGTGAGGCAGCACCCAGGGCTCCGCGAAGCGTGGATCACGGGGATCGCTCGGCGCGGGAGCGTTAACGGGATCCGCGTCGAGCTTGCCGGACAGATCGGCGACCGCGACCATCTTGATGCCGGCGACCAGCGGGCCGTCAACGCTCACGACGGCCCGATCCAGGCCGTGATCGGCGCTCTGGGGCATGGGCCGGTCTGTTTCGTACGCGGTGCGGCCCTCCCAGCGGTCGCCCCCGTCTCGGGTCGAGAGGTTGACCAGGGCGGAGACCGCCTGGCCGTAGCGCGCCGAGAACCCGTTGGTGATGAGAGACGCTTCCGCGAGCATATCGGGCGGGACCCGGATGCCGAGACCGCCGGTCGACGCATCGAACTGGTTCTTGAGTCCGAGGCCATCTAGGATGAATGCCTGCTGGCCCAGTTGCCCGCCCCGATAGCTCTCGCCCACGGCTCCAGCCGAGAGCGCGATCGCCTCGTCCACGCTGGAGACCGGCAGGCGGTGCAGGTCCTCTCCGGTGAAGCGCTGCTGGTCCTGCACGGCTAGCGGGTCGAGGACGGAATCGACGGGCGCGGCAATCACCTCGATAGGCTCGAGGCCCACCGGGTCCGACTGCAGGTCGAAGTCGAGGGGCGTGGTCTGGCCGGCACGGACCAGCACACTATCGCGGCCCTGGGGGCGCCGGCCGATCGCGGCCGCGGCGACGGTGTGCCAGCCGGGAGCCACTTCGCGAACCCGGTAGCTTCCCGTGGCGTCCGCGGTAGTGATGTAGCGGGTGCCATCGACGGTGATGCGCGCGCCGGGGATGACCTGACCGTGGGCTCCCGCTTCCCTGACCACACCCGCGATCGCTCCGGAGGACTGGCCTCTGGCCGCTCGCGCGCCGGCGCCGAGCGCCAGCAGCGCCATGGCGCCAACCCGGAGGATTCCCACGGGTCTATCCCGCCAAAGAGTGCGTATCATGGGACGGTGATCAGCCAGAGGTTGGGGATCTGGGTGCCGCTGGCCGGGGTTCCCTCGGTGACGATGTAGCGTCCGTCGGGGGACGGCCGGGCATGACGGTAGCGGTGCAGGGTGTCGCCAAGAATGGCGGGCACACCGGTCCGCAGGTCGACGCGCACCAGGCGCCCGCCGCTGTCTACCTGCAGGCGATCGAAGACGGTATCGGTATTGTAGGTCACCGAGCCCCCCGCGATGGCGACCAGCACGGAATCCTGAACGCTCGCGTCCCGCGTGATGCCGAGAGTGTCGAGATCGGTCACCACCGAGACGGCGCCCGAGGCGATCGCGCGCCGGTAGACCTTGGTGTCGCCACCAAGCGTGTAATAGAGGGCCGTGCGGTCCGCCGAGGGCCAGACCGAGCTGGCGGAGGTGGTGCCGGGGACGACCTGCGGCGTCGGGGTGGCGCCGTTGAGCGGAAGAAGGACGATATCCCGGCCCGTGACCATCGAGTCGAGCTTGCAGTTCGGGCAGGCAGCGCCGTAAAGCGCATCCGCTCCCACGTAGACCAGGGTGTCGGCACCCAACCAGAACAGGTCGAAGGCTGTCTGATGCACCTGACCACTCGACGCGGTGTACGGCATCGTGACCACTACCTTGCCGGTGTCGAGGAGACCGATCGTTCCGGTTCGAATGGTCCGGCTGGTGGGCCGCCCGCCGAGCGGGGCCCGGGCAAGCACCCACGCGAGGCGGCCGCCCGGGCCGGAGGCGGGGGCGGGCTGTTCGAGCACGTCCGTGGTCTGTTGGGTGGGGTCTCCTGTGAAGCACTTCTCGCTGAAGCGGGTTCCACCCCCGGGGGGCAGTTCGCCGATGCAGTAGTCCAGATCGGGCTGGTCGATCTGCTGAAAGGAGTAGAGAATCCCCGACTGATCGGACAGCCAGGCCGGGTCCCGATTCTGCCCGGCGCTGTAGGTGAGGAGCAGCGGTGAGCCCGACCCCAGCGGACCGTTCGACGGTGCGGCTCCGCTGCCGAAGGGCTCCGTGTGGTTGCAGGCGACGAGGCCGACGGCCAGGAGAGAGCCAGTCAGAAGAGGCAGGCGTCGCGTGCCTGGAGAGGCCATAAGTTCGATCTCCGCCGGAATGGAGACTATTCCGCGATCGTGCCACGGCGAGAACGGCCGGACCAATGGTCCGGCTCGGACTCAGGCTGGTTTGTTAGGGACGAGGGTCGTGAGTGCGCCCGGCACGGCGCCCAAGCTACTCACGGCGGGGAGACGACGTAAGGCGGTGGATGACACACCACGCTGGCGTCCGGTGTGGCGCCTGCCAAGGTGTCCGCTTGCGGGACGGCGATTCCCACGGCCGCACAACCAGGCGCCCGGGCGGCGGGGCATTCGAAGCTAAGGGCATGCGAGGCCGTCAGTTATCGAAGCGGCGGAGGCCGCCTCACAGGCACGGATCTTCCCAAGAGCAGCTTGAATGGTTCCCTGGTAGTCGTTGCGGCGCC
>Ga0335077_10000863_pt1 | contig 34567 bp, 46 predicted proteins | sample Lox_Sample_31_FD_207151 | JGI IMG/M metagenome (GOLD analysis project Ga0335077, IMG submission 207151) | Soil microbial communities from Loxahatchee National Wildlife Refuge, Florida, United States - Lox_Sample_3.1 | ecosystem: Environmental > Terrestrial > Soil > Wetlands | place: USA... | reverse complement strand
GACGCCGGTAGCAACCGCTAATCGCCACGCCACTGGCGACGTCCAAGGCCGCAAATAACGAGGTGACCCCGTCCGTTCGTAATCGTGCGACTGCCGCGCCGGTACGCCGGGAGCCAACGGCCACGCCGATCTCTGGGCACTGGCAGCCATCTTGGGCAGGGAGAATACATCAATCACACAACCTTCGAAGGAGAAAGTAGCGTAAGATGAATCTGCCGCCGCTAACTCTAACCAACCTGCAACTACTGCCGGGACATCCTCCCGCCCAGTGATTTCGCTTGATCCTAACGAAGACTAGCTACATCTCCACGCAGATCCTTGTCTGCTCGGTTCAGTAACTCACCGGCATACTGGCTAGGATACGTTTGACATATTGGATCGTTTCGGGAATGTTCAAGACGCCACCGTTTCCAGCAATTCGAGCTGGTCCTGCGTTATAAGCCCCCAGCGCCGTCGGCAGGTCATGGTAGGTCACCAGCAGTTGCTTGAGGAACTTAGCACCCGCATCGATGTTTTCCTTAGGATCAAAAGGGTCCGAGACACCGAGCGTGGCGGCGGTGGACGGCATCAGTTGAGTCAGCCCGATTGCTCCCTTCGGAGATACGGCGCAGGGCCGGAAACCAGACTCGTGCTGGATCAGGCTGCGAAGCAGTTCCGGTTGAAGGTGCTGCTGCTCCGCGGCTTGATTGATCAGCGGGTCAAGTGTGGATTTCGGCAAAGGCTCACAATCAGCATCCGCGAACCGAGGCACCAGCGTTCTGGCGACGGCAGGGGGAGGGGGGAGAAGAAAAAACGAACCGGACGCGGACTGGCTTACTTGTCTGGAAATCGACGCGCGCTGAGCTTCGAGCGATGCGGCCATCGCCGTCTTGACGGTTTCTGCCTGCTGGGCTGTTGGCAATTCCGGCGCTGTCTTCCCCGGCCGGGGTGGGTCCGCGGCAGCCGCTTGGCTTGTGGCGGCTAACAGTCCTACAAGCAGCTGAATAAGAGGCATCGAAATACCCTAGAATCGTGCATTCCTGTTGCCGATGTGGTGTTTTGAGTCTGGCGTGCATTTCTGCCAGCAAAGGGAAGATTTATGGATATCAACCCAGTGTACCGGCCGAATTTCATCGTGCCGGTCAACCCTCTAGCGAAGCCGGATGGCGAGGCGGCAACCACAAGCTCGATAGTTCCGGCCGTCCGGGCCCTTAACAAGGCACAGCTGTTTGGCGACAACCGCGAACTGAGCTTCACGCGTGATCGCACCACCCACAAGATGGTGATCAGAATCGTCGAACGCCAGACCGGCGAAGTTGTCGAGCAGATACCTCCGGAAGCAGTACTGCGCATGATGGAAGACCTGCAAACCGGGAGAGGCGCACAAAAATAGTGATGTGGAAAGACGCTTACGTTGAGGGCCGGGTGCTGAGTGCGGATCCCATGGAACTGATTCGCATGCTCTACCAGTACGGTCTGGATGCTGTGCGGACGGCTCGGACTGAACTGGCCGCGGGTAACATTGCGGCGAGATCGCGAGCCATCTCGCAGGCGATCAGCGCACTGGCGGAGCTTTCGGGTGCCCTGAATCACTCGGCCGGCGGAAGCCTGAGCGCGAATCTCGAGCAGCTCTATCACTACATGAGCCAGCGTCTGTTTGAAGCAAATCTCAAACAGGCGGACGAACCGCTTGCCGAGATACAATCGCTCCTCGCGAATCTCGCCGAGGCGTGGAATACCATCAGCAAGACGTCTGCCAGAACGCCGACGCAAGGCGCTGAACCGTTGCCACAGCCCAATGCATGGCAGGAGTCTGTCTACCCTTGCGCGCATGGCTGGAGTGCCTAGCCTTTCCGGGGCATAAGGCCCTGGGCCACGAGGTTTGCCAAGCCCAATCCGCCATTAGAAGCAAGAGCTTGAGCGAACATTTCCTGAGCATATTCCATGGCGGAAGAGGAGGTTTCGTCCTCACCGGTACCCAACCAGCCGCCTTCGGAATCGCGCATCGACTTCAACATCTGCCCGATCAGCAGGGCTTCAAACTGGTGTGCGGCGTCTTTGATGCTAGCGGGCTCGTCGGCGGTACGACCGGCACCACCATCTTGGGCACTCGGCGAAATAGGCGAAACCATAGAAACTCCTATATAATACTCAGTTCCGCCCCAAGTGCGCCCGCGCTCTTGAGGTTTTGCAAGACCGCGATGATGTCGCGCGGCGTAGAGCCGATTGAGCTTAGCGCTCGCACCAATTCCTCCACGGTCGCGCCCTCGTTCAGAATCAAGTCGTGAGCCGGTTGTTGCTTGACACCCACGTTTACCTGCGAAGCAACCTGTGTCGTGCCGTTGGAGAGGGGATTGGGCTGGGAGACGGTCAGTTCGGTTTGAATTCTGACTGTCAGGCTGCCTTGCATGATCGCGACGGGCGCAATGCGCACCTCCTTGCCCATGACGATTGTGCCCGTCCTTTCGTTGACCACGATCCGTTCCACGGCGTCAGGATTTACGGTCAACAGCTCCAGTTCTGCCACGAACTCGGTGGGTTTCGCCTGAAAGGGCGGAGGAAGAGTGACGCTCACAAGTCCCGCATTCTCCGCCCGGGCGACGTTGCCGAAGTGTTTATTCAAGGCCTCGGCGATGCGCGCCGCGGTGGTGTAGTCGGCCTGGTGCAGTTGCAGGCGCAGGTCCTTCGCAATCTTAATGGATGGCGCGGCACGCTCGACGATGGCGCCGTTCGGAATGCGGCCGACCGTGGGATGGTTAGCTACTACCGAGTTGCCGCTTCCCCCGGCGGCAAAGCCGCCTAGGACTAGCGGCCCTTGCGCCACGGAGTAAACCTGACCGTCCGGTCCCTTGAGGCCCGTCATAAGCAGGATGCCGCCCTGCAGGCTGTTGGCGTCGCCAATTGCCGCGGTGGTCACATCGATTCGCGATCCTGGTTGAGCGAACGGTGGCAACGTAGCAGTCACCATGACAGCGGCGGTGTTCTTTACCTGAATCGCGGTGGGACTTACCGTCAGGCCCATACGTTCCAGGAGATTGGTGAGGCTCTGCGCCGAAAAGACGGTCTGTCGGCGGTCCCCTGTCCCCGCCAATCCGACCACAAGGCCGTAGCCGATCAACTGGTTGTCGCGCACGCCCTCCACGGCAACGAGTTCCTTCAACCGCGTCGGCATTGCCCCGAACCCGGGTGCGGCTACCAGGAAGGCGAGCAGGCTGGAAGGAAGCGCAAGGTTTCTCATAGGAAGAGCTAGAACGGCAATAAGCCCATCAGGAGACGATACAGGATGAATGGGCGCCGCACCGCATCGTTGACTACACCTTTACCGTTGACCTTGAGCTCCATCTGTGCGACTTGGTCGGATCGGACGATATTGTTGTTGCTCAGGTCCGCAGGACGGACCACTCCGCGCAGGGTCACTAGTTGTTTTTCGGAGTTGACCGCCACTTCCTTGGTTCCCTCGATGACCAAAAATCCGTTCGGCAGGACATGGGTCACACGTGCGCTTAAAGTCGTAGTTATGTTTGTCGAGCGACTGGTACTGCCTTCGCCATCCAGTTTCGAAGCACTGGAGGTGTTAGCCAGGTTCGCCAGCGCCCCGGCGGGATTCTTTGGCCCACCAAGGGCCGTGATGGAGGCATTCAGGCTCGATTGGCGCTGTGTCTTCGTGGCGCCATTGGCGACGGCTGATGCGTTCTCCGTGACGAGGACCGTAACCATGTCATTTACCTGAGCAGCGCGAATGTCGCTGCCCAGGTCGACGAGGCGCGAAGCGGGTAACCAAAGCGAGCCCGCGGAGTCTCGCGGCGCATCCGTAATTTGATGACTAAGGGCCTCCTGTATGTACCGATCGAGCGGAGGCGGCTCGGGCAATTTCTTGGGCTTTGACGCGGAGAGTGCCAAGGTACTTAGTCCGAGTAGCAGAAGCGGTATGGAATATCCCGAAAACATGCTCAATTCCTTTGCAAACGCTCGGAATCCAGAAGAGCCTTTCCCTTCCCGATGACCCGAGCCTGAAAGATTCTGTTGCTGGTGAGATTGCGAATGTTGACAGTATCACCGGTGCGACCGGAGCTCTCAGCCTTTCCGGTGAGGGACAAGCGTGCACCGCCGCTGACGACTTCGACCTCGACCAGTTCGCCCCGCCCCACCTCGGGGCGCGCGGTGAGCTGGTTCAAACGGATCTCCGCGCCGGCGGCGATGTCGCGGATCGCGATCATACCGACAATCTGCTGAGCGCTCGGGGCCGGGCTACCAACGGGGAATCGGTCGCCAGACTCTTCGCGGATTCGATCGGCGGTGATCGGCTCGCCTCTTTTGATAGCGTTTGCCGCGACCAGGTAACGCAGCGGGGTTGTCATCACCACGCGGGCCCAAACCGAGAAGCGGTACCCGTCACCCACCACGACGTCTCCGTGCCAGAAGACCGGGATGCGGGATCCGGGCGACGCCGGAACGGCAAGGGCCTCTTTACGAAACACCAGCTTTCCGCGCGGCACGGGGAATTGACTGACCTCGATGATCTCGATATGAGCGTCCGGGTTGGCCAGCGCTTCCTGAATGGCTTCCAGAACGCGCTCACGATCGAGCGTTTCCATGGGGTGCTCGAAGCACACGTCGGCCGCGCTTTCCGCGGTGATCCCGTGCTTTCGAGCGAGCCATTCGATCTCGAAAGAGCGGAACATGCGCCGCACGGACGGTTTGGGAGAGGGAGCTAGCGCCGTATCCGGAGCGAGAGCCGCAAACGCCGGAACAACTGCTGCAAACTCACTGGCCAGAATGTACTCGCCCTCTACTGGAGCGCACTTCGCGGCCTGCGCCGAGGCCGAGGGCATGATCCAGCAGAGGGCGGCGACACAGAAAAGGATCCTCATCGCTGAAGACTGTTGACCTGCTGATACATGTCGTCCGCGGCCTTGACGACTTTCGAATTTGCCTCATACGCGCGCTGGGCCGCGATCAGGTTAATAAACTCTTCCACAATGCTGACGTTTGACTGCTCCTGATACCCTTGAAGCAAAGTACCGAGCCCCTCCTGACCGCCTGGATTGGCTACGACCGGCTCGCCAGAGGCATCGGTCGGCAAGTACAGGCTGCGGCCAATGCTGTTCAGCCCAGCGGGGTTTTGAAAACCGGCCAATTGAATCTGACCGGCGCGCTGGGAGGAGGTCTGTCCGGCGAGCTGATAACTGACGGTCCCGTCGGTCGCGATAGTGATGGATTGCGCCCCGTTGGGAAGTGTGATCTGAGGCTCGATGGCATCGCCGTCGGACGTCACCAGGTTGCCATCTTTATCTATATGGAACGTGCCCGAGCGGGTGTAGGCGATTTCGCCCGTGGAGCGGCGCACCTGGAAAAAACCGTTGCCCTGAATTACCACGTCCAGCGGGTTGTCGGTCTCAGTGAAGTTACCTTGAGTGAAGATAATTTCGTTGGACGCTGCGCGGGTTCCAAGTCCAAGCTGCAATCCCGTGGGCACAGTGGTCTGCTGGCCCGCCGAGGCGCCGGGCTGCACCAGGCTCTGGTAAAGCAGATCTTGAAACTGGGCGCGCCGCATTTTGTAGCCGGCGGTATTGGCATTCGCCAGGTTGTTGGCAATGTTGTCGACGTTGAGTTGCTGTGCCGTCATTCCGCTGGCGGCGCTATAGAGAGCACGTATCATACCCGCACCTCGAATTACGCGATTGACTATCCACTGACCTTCGCGACCTCCTCTATCGCTCGGCGATTCATGTCTACGCCCATGGAGACTGCTTTCTGCAGCATTTCGAACTGGCGCATCATTCCAACCAGGCGCATTGCTGCTTCCGGCACAGCAACGTTTGAGGCCTCGAGTCTCCCCTGTTGAATTTCGACCCCGGTGGCTGGAGCGAGAGTATTCGCTCTGTCGGCGTTACGGAAGCATGCACCAGACAACTTGCGAAGTGAATCAGTGTTTTTGAACTGCACGACTTCCAGCTTGCCCACTTCCTTGCCGTCCTGACGAACGACGCCGTCGGTTGAAATCTCGATGGGTTTGCCGGAGGTGACGCGAATGGACTTACCTTCCACGTCGCGAACGGTGAATCCCTCGGAGGTCACCAACTCGCCAGTGAAGGATATTCGCAGATTGCCGTTTCTTGTATAGAGAACTCCGGACGGACTGTTGACCGTGAGAAAGCCTTTTCCCGAAAGTGCGATATCGAGGGGATTTCCGGTCGGCTGGAGTATGCCTTGCGAGAAGTCAGTCCACTGCCGTTCGATAACGGGCAACAGAGATGACGAGCCGTCTCCCGTAAGATCATCCGCCTGGCCGGTGAAAAGGCCGTAGAACTCGCGGTCGCTTTTGTAGCCGCTGGTGGCCGAGTTCGCCAGGTTGTTGGCAAGGAGTTCCAGGGCGTCCATCCGGGACCTTAGTCCGCTGGCAGCCGCGACCGTTAAGGGATCCATACTTCAGCCTGGCACTGATCATGCAACTTACTGGCCAAAAGAAATCGGCATTTTACCGTAGAATTCTGATGAGGGTCCGTCGATATGACAGGCAGATGACGTCTGAAACCGTCAACGGATTTGACAGGCAGAGCTTGACAGTCAAATCCGCGACACCTGCAGAGGGCTCGCATCACATTGAAAGAAAGACCGCCGCGGTATGGCCGCTAATCTGCATTCTCCACCGCCGTGACTACAACTGCAGCGGCATCCGGCACCGGAATGTTCCTGCAGAACGCACAGGCCACGGTCTCGCATGACCCGCATGCCGATCCGGACGCTTCCGATTTCACTCAACACCTAAATGATGCCCAGGCACTACCTTTGGCCATGCCCGCACATCCTGGAAATCCAGGTTCGCCTTCGGGAAGACCTGTGAAAGTAGAACCGGCAGAAGACAAGGCGGAACCAGATCACACGACCCCGCGAGACTCGGGAGTGCCCGGTCTGATGATGCTCGCGGTAACGCCACAACTACAACGAGTACCCTCGATCGGTTTACAGTTCTCACTGGAGAAGACAGTTCGAAAGACCGGGGATTCCAATTCCGGAGCTCAAGACACCTGCTCCCGCCAATACACTGTGTTCTCGCCGATTGAATCTCCGATCCTGCTGGCCGACTTCATCGCAGCAATGGGCGTTGAGACTTCTTCGCAACCCGCACCAACTGCCATCGGCTCCGGGCAGCCGTCTCCCATTGCCCTGACTCAGCTATCGACTGTTCCGGACAGTAAAGACATTGCGGGCCCGGCGTCGCCGACGGGGGCGGACCCTAAGAGCTTCGGAATGCCGACCACAGCACCGCCAGAAATTGCCGTTGCGTTTCGTGTGCAGGAAGCTGGCCAGGGAGCGCCAAGAACTCCAGGCAGTTCAATCGCGGCGGCGCCGGTCAAGGAGCCTCGCAACATCGATTTGGATGAGCCGATGCCGGCACAAGCTCCGCGTGTTCCCACGGTTGCGCCCGAAGGGCTCCTCGGGCCACAAAACTCGCCGTTGGCCTCGTCGTCGGCGCCCACCACGAAGATTCCGATTCCTGCGGAACACGTGTTGGTCACGACGGTCCGCACGGAGGTCCCTGCCAAGCCGATCCAGCCGGTGCGGGATCTCTCGATTCAAATTGGCCAGAGCAATCAGGAAAGAGTGGAGTTGCGGGTCACCCAGCAGTCAGGCGAATTGCGGGTTGCAGTAACGGCCTCGGACCCCGATCTGGCGCACGGGATTCAGCAGGGCCTTCCGCAAGTGCTCGCACGGCTGGAAGAGGTCGGACTTCGGGCCGAGGCGTGGCGTCCTGCGGGAGTCGTCGGCAGCCTTCCCGCGACTCCGGAAATTCGTCCAACCTCGGCTGAGTTTCCCAACGCCGATTCACAACAACAGCCGGGCCCGCACCAGCAGTATGGCGGCCAGCGTCAACAGGACCAACCTCACCGCCCCAAGTGGGTCGACGAACTCGAGGGCGACCTTGCGAGCAGTGGGCAGATACCAACAGGAGCATTCCATGGCCTCAGCTATTAATCCCATCACAAGTTCATCCAATTCGAGTCCGAGCAGTTCCGCTGCTTCGGCCCTCTCCGGCGACCAGCCTCCCACAGAGCAGATGTTTTTACAACTGCTTGTGGCCCAGATCAAGAACCAGGATCCGCTGAATCCGACCGACAGCGTGCAGTTCGTGTCTCAACTGGCTCAATTCAGCGAGCTGGAGCAAGTAATCGCAATACGCGGCGATCTGGACGCCATGAAGAACCCCGCTGCTCAGACCGCCACAGGAACTCAAGTCAATCCAGTTACCTAAGGAGAAACATGTTTACCGCATTTTCCACAGCCCTCTCCGCATTGAACGCCGACGCGACAGCCATCGATATTGTCGGCAACAACCTGGCGAACTTGAATACTACTGGCTTCAAGGCTTCCACGGCCGAATTCCATGACCTGATAAGCCAGCAGCTAGGTATTCCAATGGCCTCGACGGAGGTGGGATTAGGCGTTGCCGGCGCCCAATCAGTCCGGCAATACACCCAGGGAGCCATCCAGCAGACTACGGGGGCTTTTGATTCCGCGATCCAGGGGGATGGCTTCTTCATGGTGCGCGATCAGAATAATCAGATGCTGTATACGCGCGCTGGCAATTTCACTCTGGATCCGAGCGGCCACCTGGTGACCGCTACCGGTCAGTTTGTACAAGGCTGGAGTGCGAATGCCGGAGTGTTGAACCTAGGCGGGCCGGTCGGCGATATCACAATACCGGTCAATGGAGTGGTGCCCGGCGACCCCACAACCAGCATGTCGATGACGGTCAACTTAAATGCGGGCGCGGCCATCGGTTCCGACAGCAATTATTCGGCACCTATCCAGGTTGTCGACTCTCTGGGCGCCACCCACACTCTAACGGTGAGCTTCACAAAGACAGCTGCGAACGCTTGGTCCTACACGGTCACGATTCCGGATGCGGACCTCACGACCCCCAGCGCCACACCTCTCGCTACCGGATCTTTGAGCTTCAACGCCCATGGACAGCTAACAAGCCCTGCCGCAGGCTCCCCAGTCGCGATCCACATTGACGGCCTGGCGAACGGCGCGGCGAACATGAACGTCAGCTGGAACCTGTTTAACGGATCCAGCAGCATCGTGACCCAACTTCAGCAGGCGAGCGGCGTTTCCGGCACGACCCAGGACGGCACGACCGGTGGTCAAATCACGAAAGTGGGGATGGCGGATGGCGGAATCATTGTGGCCCAATATTCCAATGGACAGCAGGTGACGGTGGGACAGCTCGCGCTGGCTTCCATCCAGAATCCAAGCAGTCTCGTTGCGGTCGGTGACAACAACCTGCAGGCCAGCGCCACCACTGCTCCAGCAGCTGTAGGACCGGCGGGAACCGGAGGACGGGGTACGATCCAGGCCGGTGCGCTGGAGAGTTCAACGGTGGACATCGCCACGGAATTCACCAACCTGATTACTCTACAGCGCAGCTATCAGGCTGCGTCTCGCGTGATCACCACCACCGATCAGATGACACAAGACCTGCTTAGCACGATCCGGTAAGTACATGACAAAACCGGGATCTCAGATTAATTTCGATGACATTCCTGTAGAGGTGGAGGCAGCAATCGAGGGTCCCCCACTGCCGGTTGGAGGGCTCCTCGGACTGCAGGTTGGCAGCGTTCTTGTGACCGAACAGCGCGTTGGCGAGAACATTGCTGTTTTCGCCGGGGCAGCGCGCATCGGTTACGGCGAGTTGTCAAATCGAGACGGGCGAACGCTAATCCGTATAGTCCGGCTCGGGGAAGCGTTCTGATGAACCCGATACAACAAGCCTTCGGAATTCTCCTGGTTCTCGCGCTTCTGGGCGGGGTGCTGTGGTGGCTGCGCAGGAAGGGAGTGGCTCAATTCACGGTCAGAGGTCGAGCCGGAAAGGTCCGGGCGATGAAGTTGATCGAAAGACTTCCGCTGACGCCGCAACACACGCTGCACCTAGTCGATCTTGAAGGGCGTGAAGTGCTGATTGCGACCTCGCCCGGCGGATGCTCCATTCTGTACCGCCCGCCCGAACTGCAGGGAAACGGAGACGCTGTGCGATGATAAGGCCGCTAGCCTTAGTTACAGTCTTGGTGGCCACGATGCACTGCGCTGTCGCGGCCACGGCTCCCGCTGGGGCTTCGCTATTGGGAGTCAATTTGAATAAGGGCAGCGAATCCATGAGCGTCCCGATGCAAATCGTCGTCCTGCTCACCCTGCTCACGTTGCTGCCCGCGGTCGTGATGACGATCACTCCCTTTCTGCGGATCGCGATCGTCTTGCATTTCCTCCGGCAGGCTTTGGGAACCCAATCCACACCTTCTAACCAGGTTCTTTTGGGAATCGCTTTGTTTCTGACCATCCTCGTTATTCAGCCCGTGGCTGCCGACATGTATCACCAGGGTTGGGAACCTCTCCAAAACAATCAAATGAATACTAGCCAGGCTTTCGACGCGGGGTCCAAGCCGCTGAAAACCTTTATGATGCGGTTTGCCCGCGAGAAGGATGTGGCGCTGTTCCTCTCGCTGTCACATACTCCGGCACCGCACTCGGCTGACGAACTCCCGCTTCAGGTACTTATCCCGGCCTATATCCTTTCGGAGCTGAAAGCGGGCTTTCAGATCGGCGCGGTGCTGTTCCTGCCGTTTCTGATTATCGACTTGGTGGTGGCATCGGTCACTCTGTCCATCGGAATGATCCAGCTTCCACCGGTCATGATTTCCGCGCCCTTCAAGATTCTGCTTTTTGTTCTCGTGGATGGATGGAACCTGGTGCTCGGTTCGCTGATGAAAGGATTTTACGTGTGACAGCCGAATTCGTGATCCAGATTCTGCGGCAAGCGATGATGCAGGCATTCTGGTTGAGCGCGCCGCTGCTCGCCGTGGGTTTCATCGTCGGGATCATTGTCAGCCTCATCCAGATCGTGACCTCGATTCAGGACAGTTCGTTCGGCACCATTCCCCGGCTCACCGCCTTCCTTGGCGCATTTATCGTTGCGCTGCCCTGGATGTTACAAAAGATCACGACCTATACAGCGGGAATCCTGGGAGACCTCGGGCGCTATGCCAAGTGAGTTGGTCCTGTCGACCTCTACCCTGCTCGGATTTCTTCTTACCTTGACGCGGGTTTCCGGCGTGTTCGTGTTTGTGCCGCTGCCTGGCCTCAGGACCGGGTTCGAGATGGCCCGCGTGGTCCTTTCCTTCGTGCTGACGATATCCCTTTTCCCCTATTGGCCCCAGCCGAAAGTCGAGAACTCCATTGGACCACTTGTTCTGTGGATCATTTCGGAAGCGGCGTTAGGGATCGGTATTGGACTTGCGGTGGCATTCGTCACGGAGGCATTCAGCGTGGCTGCACAGGTGATGGGACTGCAGGCGGGCTTCGCCTATGCCTCGACGGTGGATCCCGCCACGCAAGCCGACTCCAGCGTGCTTGCTATCTTTGCTCAACTGGCGACCGGACTGATGTTTTTCGCCACCGGGCTCGACCGGGAGGTACTGCGCATCTTCGCCTTGAGCCTGACCGCGGTGCCGGCGGGATCGTTCGTGATGACTCGCGGCGTAGCCGAGCACCTGCTATCCCTCGCCGGCGTCATGTTTTCGGTAGGCCTGCGGCTCGCGCTACCGGTGGTCGCGGTATTAGTGATGGTCGATATCTCATTGGCGCTGTTGGGCCGGATCAACGCGCAACTTCAATTGTTGTCGATTGCATTTCCCGTGAAGATGTTGCTGGCTTTGACCGTGTTGAGCTGGATTCTGGTCCTGATGCCCACGATCCTGCAAACGGAAACCTCGTTGGCACTTTCGGCCGCGAGAGGCCTGTTCGCGCACTAGCATGGCCGACAAAGACCAAAGGACAGAACAGCCAACGCAGCGGCGCATGCAAAAGGCGCGCGAAGAAGGCAATTTCCCAACGGCCCGGGTGTTCGTCAGCTCCGCGCAGTTTCTGGTGTTTGTGGCGTTGATCCGCTCGTGGGGCGGGCACTGGGTAGGCGGTACACGCAGGACCATGGCCCTCCTTTTGGAGCACGCACTGCAGCCGAGCCTAAGTGCCGGATATCTCTTGGCGCTGTGCGTCGAGCTGATTCGGGAGACGTTTGGACCGATCGCCGTTCTGGGAGCAGCGCTGATGGGGGTTACGCTGGCGACGCAACTCCTGGTGACGCGAATGGGCATCAGCCTAAAAAAACTCGTTCCAGATCCGAAACGGCTGAATCCGATGGCGAAGATCCGCGAGTTGCCCAAGCAGAATCTACCGGCTCTGGCGCAAGCCTCGATCATGCTGCCAGTCTTCGCCTGGGTGGTCTATGTGCTTGTACGTGACGACTTCCAGGGTTTTCTCTCCCTGCCGCTGCGAAGCGTGCCGACGGCCGCAGCCCACGTTGGCCGGTCGATTCATTCGCTTTTGTGGAAGGCGGCGGGCCTGTTCATCGTATTCGGTGCTGTGGATCTGTTGCGACAAAAACGCCGCTATCAGCAGGAACTGAAGATGAGCAAGCAGGAGGTCCGTGACGAATTCAAGGAAGTGGAGGGCAACCCCCTCATGAAATCGCGGATCCGGCGTCTTCGCCGTGATATGGCTCGCCGCCGCATGATGCATGAAGTCCCACACGCAACCGCGGTGATCGTAAACCCCACTCACTATGCGATCGCCCTCAAGTACATGATGCAAGCGCCCGGGGCGCCGCGGGTGGTTGCCAAGGGAAAGAACTACCTGGCTTTGCGTATCCGGCAAAGAGCGATCGAGAGTGGCGTGCCGCTGGTTGAGAATCCGCCGCTCGCGCAGGCGCTGTACAGGTCTGTTGATGTAGGACAGGAGATCCCGGCACAATTCTACCGCGCGATCGCGGAGATCCTGGCTTACATCTACAAGCTGATGAATAGAAGGGTTCCTGCATAAGGAAAAGGAAGACGAGGTGTATAGACTTTGGCTGAAAGCAAATCGCTGGCGCTGAGACTTCCGGCACAAGCACTCGCGAACTCTCGGGAAATCGGCGTGCCACTGGCCGTGCTCGGAATCGTAATCGCGCTAATCACTCCGCTGCCGGCCGCACTCCTCGACATCCTGATCGTTACGGACATCATGACCTCGGTGGTTGTGATGATGGTCGCCATGTATATCCGCAAGCCGGTTGAGTTCAGCGTCTTCCCTACCACACTGCTATTGATGACGCTGTTCCGTCTGGCCCTGAATATCTCGTCGACTCGCCTGATCCTGATGAACGGAAACGTAGGCACCTCGGCGGCAGGTCAGGTGATTCAAGCTTTCGGCAACTTCGTCGTGGGTGGAAACTACATCATCGGTGCGGTTATCTTCCTGGTGCTGATCGCTATTCAATACGTGGTGATCAATCACGGTGCGGTCCGCATATCTGAAGTAACGGCACGCTTCACGCTGGACGCGCTCCCAGGCAAGCAGATGTCCATCGATTCTGACCTGAGTTCGGGTTTGATCGATGAGCACGAAGCGAGACGCCGGCGCAAGCAACTGGCCCACGAAGCCGAGTTCTACGGAGCGATGGATGGAGCTTCCAGGTTCACGCAGAGGGACGCAGTCGCCAGTATTCTCATAACCGGAATTAACATCATTGCCGGATTTCTGATCGGCGTTTTGCAGCACGGGCTGGATCTTCGGCGCGCCCTGCAGACGTATACGGTGCTGACTATAGGAGATGGACTGGTGACGGTCATCCCGGCGTTGATGATTTCTATCTCAGGCGGCCTCATTGTGACCCGCGCCAGCACGGACGAACGGTTGGGAACCGATGTTCACAAGCAGCTCTTCGGCAGTCCACAGCCTCTGTTCCTCTCCAGCGGCGTGCTGGTGGTGCTCTCCATGTTCCCGGGCCTGCCGATGCTGCCGTTCCTGGTGATGGGCGGCGGCCTGGGGATTGTTGCCTGGAACATGAGAAAGAAGGCGACAGCTACAGCGGCTAAAGCCGAGATAGCAACGAAGTCAGCTGCCTCGGCGGACAGCGTGGAAGGCCTGCTCCGGGTGGAACCAATTGCGATCGAGATGGGTCTCGGCTTGGTGAAGTTTGTCGCCGGTGGGCAGGACTCCCCGCTAATCCGGCGTGTCTCGGGAATCCGCAAGCAACTGGCGGGCGACCTCGGATTCCTGCTGGGCCCGGTGAGAATTGTCGACAACATGTCGCTGAAAGCGAACGAGTACCTAGTGATGCTTAAGGGAGCCGAGATTGCGCGATACGAGATCCCAGCGGGATGCGAGTTGGCGATACCGATCAATAGGAGCGAAGCCCCTCCCCAAGGTAAACAGACTCGAGACCCAGCCTTCGGGATGACCGGATGGTGGGTGCCCACTGATCAGGCCGAGGCTGCACGGCGCTCCGGATTTACTGTTGTCGATCCGGTCAGCGTGATCGGGACTCACCTCGCCGAAATCATCCGGCGCTATGCGCACGAGCTCCTATCGCGCCAGGATACGAAGAGGATCCTGGATCGGGTGGCTGCCGAGCATCCGAAGGTTGTGGAGGATTTGGTCCCGAAGTTGCTTGCGCTTGCTGTAGTGCAACGGGTTCTACAAAATCTACTCCGCGAGCGCGTATCTATTCGCGACGCCGTCACTATCTTCGAGGCGCTCGGGGAAGCCGCTGCGTCCACGCGCAATGCGGTTCTTCTGACCGAGTACGTGCGTCAATCCGTGCGCCGGCTCGTGGTGAAACCGTATCTGGGCGCTAACGGAGAATTGCCGGCGTTCTTAGTGGATTACTCGCTGGAACAGGCAGTTCAGAACGCGATCGTGCAGGGCGAAACCAACAGCCACCTGACTCTGAACCCCGCCGTGATTCGGGACATTCTCAAGTGCATTCACCAAAAAACAGGCAACCCCGAGACTCCTGTGGCCGTGATCGTTAGCTCTGAGACCCGCCACTTCTTTCGCCAGATGGTGGAACCGACTATGCGAAACGTCTTCTTTCTCTCGCACAACGAAGTTCCTAGTGAGGTTCGTGTGACGTCCCTGGGGGTGATTCAGTGACCAAAGAAGGTAGTATTCGCCTTCATTTGAAGTCTTATTTCGCCAATTCCATGGAGGATGCCATCGAAAAGGCGCGAGCGGAGCTTGGTATGGACGCCCTGCTGATGAACAGCCGGGAAGCTCCCCCCGAAGCGCGCCATCTTGGTGCGTTAGAGGTTGTTTTTGGCACCGGACCGGCGGAACAGAACAAGGCCTCAGTCCCCGAGCCGGCCGCGCCAGCCGAAGAGATTCGCCAGTTGATCGGCGAGTTCCGCGATCTGGTATCGCGAGCCAAGGCCGACTGCGCGCGAGGAGCTAGCCGCGCATATATCGAGACGGTACTGTGCGAGGCGGGAATCCATCGCGACCTGTCTAGGGAAATCGAAATTGCGGTCGAACAGCGATGCCAGAATCGTGGGGTCTTCCAAATTGGCAAACCGAAGGCATTCTTTGGACAGGACACCGCCGACCTGGTTCGCGAGACGACTCAGGAGTTGGAAAGCCGTTTCGAAGTGGCTCCAGAGATAGGCCGTGTAAGCGCCTTTGTCGGGCCGGCGGGCTCGGGAAAGACAACCAGTCTCGTGAAGCTGGCGATCGAGCGCGGTCTGATGGAGAGACGGCCGGTGCGGCTGGTGTCGATGGATCATGTCCGGATCGCGGCCGCCGAACAGCTTCGAACCTACGCGGCGATTCTAGGGGTGTCGTTTGCATTGGTCGAGACGCCCAGCGGGTTGGCTGAAGCAATCAGCTCAGCGCCATCCCAAGCGCTGATTCTGATCGACACATTCGGCGTATCAGCAGACCGGAAGGATGCGGCGAATGGGCTCGCGGCCTTCCTGAGAAGCCGTCAAGACATTGACACCCACCTGGTTTTGACAGCTGGCCTGCGTCAAACCGACATGGAGCGAATGGTCGCTCGATTTCAGCCATTCCGCCCATCCAAGCTTCTCTTCACAGGCCTGGACGAGACCGACTCACCGGTATCAATGTTTTGTGGGAGTGTTGCGGCCGGGCTGCCACTTTCGTTCTTCTCCACTGGCCCCGAAATCCCCGGCGATATCGAGCCTGCGACAAAGGAAAAGACCATCAGCCCGCTGGTAAACGAATTGCGACAGGCATTGGAAGCAGTAGCGTAGAGTCTGGATGATGGCTAGCTTCTTACAGTATCAGTCCACCACGGAACCCGACCGGATGTTGGAGCGCGAAGCGCTGGTCATGCAGCACCTGCCGCAGGTACTCTTGATCGCCAGGCGCATTCACCGGCGCGTGCCATCCCATATCTGTCTGGAGGATCTGATCTCGACCGGTGTGGTTGGACTCCTTACGGCTATCGATAGCTACGATCCATCGTTCGATGTCCAGCTCAATACCTACGCTGAAAAACGGATCCGCGGCGCCATTATCGACAGCTTGCGGGAGTTGGACTGGGCCCCGCGCGATGCGCGCAAGAAAGCCAAACTCATCGAATCCGCTATTCAAAAGACCCGCGCCCGCGCCGGACGCGAACCTCTAGAGGAAGAGATCGCGGCCGAGCTGGGCATCGTGCTGGAAGAGTACCAGGAATGGCTCACATTAGTTCAGGGCCTGAACTTGGTCCGGCTGGAATATGTAACTTCCGATGACCAGCATGGCGATCACTTGCGTTTTGTGTCGGACGAGCCGGATGAGTGGCCATCCAGGGTTTTCGAGCGCAAGGAGCTTGAGCGGATTCTGACCACTGCAATCGAGCGCATGTCGAAGCTAGAGCGCACCATCCTGCACCTCTATTTTTACGAAGAGCTCTGCCTTCGCGAGATCTCGCAAGTGGTCGGACTCCACCTTTCCCGTGTGGGCCAGTTGCGCATCCAAGGAATTCTGCGCCTGCGCAGCCACCTCAGGAGGGTTTGGACGGTCGAATCAAGGAAGAAATCATGACAATGGACGTTGGTAACGGAGCCCAGCCGGCTACGCTCGGCCTATTGATGGACATGGAGTTACCTGTCCTTGTGCGGTTCGGCAGGACGCGGATGCCTCTGGGCGAGTTGAAGAAGCTGGGTCCGGGATCGGTGATCGAATTTGGTCCAGCTCCACAGAACTCTGTGGAGGTGCTGGTGAATGGAAGAGTGGTCGCCCGAGGCCTAGCGGTGTTCGTAGATGGAAACTACGGTGTGCGGATCACCGAGATCGGCACGTTCGATTCAGCGAAAACCGGGCTGCTTCTCCCAAACATAGCGGAAGGTACCGAGGAAAAATGAATCTGAATTGGATTTCAACTCCATTGGTTGCTTATGCGGCCGCAGCCTTGAGCCTGTTGGCGATTCTGTCTTTCTCGCTTACTTTCAAGCGCGAAGTGAGCCTAGTGCGCCGCAACGTTGAATCCTCTCGGCAAGAAGCAGCATCGCAGCTCGAGGAGATGCAGGCGTGCATCAGCAAGCTTCAGGAGAAAGTCACAGAAATCGGGGATCGGCCGGCCGAGGACATCGCCTCGCTCAACACAAGCAGGCGCGTGCAGGCACTGCGCATGCATCGGCGCGGAGAATCCGTGGAAACGATCGCGGCTGCCCTGAAAAACCCCCGAAATGAAATCGAACTGCTCGTCAAGGTACTTGCCATGGCCGAGCGCACCTAAGCGCCTGAAAAGAGACGGCCGCTCCGAGCGGAGCCGCTTCACACATGCTATCCGGAGAGTGAGCCTCAGGTGGGGAGGCTGTTCCCACCTCTCAAACTGCCTCTAGGCTCAGGCCGGAATTTTCCAGCCAACGCATTTTCATGATAAAGGTCGTCCGTTTCATGCCCAGCAGTTCTGCCGCCGCCGTTTTGTTACCTCCTGTTCTGGCCAGGGCGTCGCGTAGTAGCGAGAGCTTGAACACGTTGACGCATGCATCGAACGGCATGGATTCCGACAAATCCGTTCCGCAGGTGGGGAATGTAAGGGGCTGCTTTACCAGCGCCAGCCTTGGGAGCTTTGGCGATAAGCCGAAATGTGCTGGGAGTAGATTTTCACTATCAGCCGATAGCGCAACAGCCAGTTCGACCGTGTTCTCGAGCTCACGAACGTTGCCGGGCCAGGGACGGGCGCAAAGCCGCTTAATGGCTTCCGGGCTCACTTCCTTGACAGGAATACCTTCGGAGTCGCATATTTTTGTCAGAAAATGATCGATCAGCCTAGGAATATCGCTGACGCGCTCGCGTAATGCCGGCATGTGAACCGGGACGACGTTCAGCCGGTAGAACAGGTCTTCGCGAAATTTGCCCTGCTTGACTCTTGCCCGCAGATCGCAGTTCGTGGCGGCAACCACGCGCACATCCACCTTGATGGTGTCGGGACTTCCCAGACGCTGGATTTCACGCTCCTGCAGAACGCGGAGCAGCTTGGACTGGAGCTCAATCGGCATCTCACCGATTTCATCCAGGAATAGCGTGCTGCCGTGAGCTTGTTCGAAGCGGCCCATGCGACTGTTTACGGCTCCTGTGAAAGCGCCTTTCACGTGACCGAAGAGCTCAGCCTCCAAGAGGTGTTCGGGGAGAGCATTGCAGTTTACGGCGATCATGGGCAGGTTCGCGCGGGAACTGGCCGCGTGCAACTCGCGTGCGGCCATTTCCTTACCGGTTCCGGTCTCTCCGGTGATTAGGACGGTGCAGCGACGCGGCCCTACCAATTTGATTTTGTATAGGACATCGTGGAGCGGCCGGCTCTCGCCGACAAGCCACCGCTGCTCCGAGTCCTGCCTGCCCCTTGCCAGCACCCGTCGCCTTCTTGTTGCGCGTTCGACGGATACATGCAGCGATGCCAGGTCATCACGATCTCCGAAGCAGTCATCGGCGCCGTTACGGACAAGTTGCACCGCCTCGGCAGCCGTCATCGCCGGATCAAAGAAAATCACCGGCACCTCTGGAGCTCTGAAACGAAAGGCTTCCAGTACGAGAAATCGATCAGCCTCCGGAGTTGTTCCGGCTACCAGGATGCAGTCGGGACTCTCCGCGTCAAGATGGCTGATGGCCTGAGCCAGCGTTGTAAACTCAGTACTATCATAGGTTGGCTGGCTTGGCAGCCAGTCTTGAAGCCCTGTCTCGCTAAGCTTCCCGGCGAGACAAAAGAGCCTAATTCCTCGCATGAAAGGTAAGAATAGCCCTTAAGAATTCAGTTCAGTAGACCATTTTAGCTATGACCGGTTTAGTACTTCTAGATAATCATGTTATGGTACGGTACCGTTAACCTTGACTCAGCTAACCTTATGGGTCTTGGCGTGCATGGTTTCGCCGTGCGATGTTGATGGTGACCCGTAGTGTCGGAGCGTGCCAGACATGAAGATTGAGAATGGAAAGTTGACGAGTGCACAGGCCACCGAGGCATCGCGCACACAGGACGCGGCATTTGCCACTAAGGCCAGAGGTAATCCGTGGACATCCGCGCCACCGGAAGACTCCGTTGGCGTATCCGATATTGCTTCGCGGATAGGCAAAATCGCCGCGGTACACGAAACCCGCATGTCGGAGCGTGTTTCGCAGCTGGCAGCGCAGTACGCTCGCGGGGAATACAATGTTGACGCGGCTACTCTCAGCCACACCATAGTATCAGACGCTTTGAAGGGTGGCATCGGTGAATAGTCTGACGGCGGAAGACGAATTCAATCGCCACCTCGCCAACGCCGAATCCTCCGTCGCGGTCGCTTCACGCTGCTGGGATGCACTCGATCAAAGCCGACGGGAGGAGTGCTACGGGTTCCTAGCGATGGCAGTCGAGGAACTGCGCGCAAGCCGATCTTCTGTGTGTCGGAAGTCGGTCTCACAAATCCGGACCCATGTGGAGCGCCTGAGCCGTCTCCAGGCGGATGCGTCCCGCTTGCTTCGTCTGGTCGACGCCTCGATGTCATTCTGCCGTGGGATGATCCAGCGGATCGGCGCCGCCGAAACTGACCGAGGGGCGTCTGGGCCAACCCTGACGACGGAAGGATAATCTCGTGTCGAATCTGCTGGCATCGCTACAAACGGCTGGACATGCCCTTGATGTCTATCAGCAAGCGCTGGATGTGGTCCAGAACAACATAACCAATGCCGGGACACCGGGATTCGCTACGCAAAGCCCAAAACTGCTAGCTCTCCCGTTTAACCTCTCGGGCGGCCTGATTGGCGGAGTCGCCGAAAAGGGCCTCGAGAGCGCGCGCGACGAATATGCCGAAGAGGAGGTCCGGCGGCAGGTGGAATCCCTAGGACGTTATGAGACCCAGGTGCAGGGCACGTCGTCAGTCGAACAATTGTTCAACGTCTCCGGCACCAGCGGAATTCCGGCCGATCTGGATCAGTTGTTTCAAAGCTTCTCCGCGTGGAGTGTTACGCCGAATGGCCCAGTTGCGCAGCAGACCGTCCTCTCCAGCGCGGGACAACTCGGCGACGATGTCAGACAATTGTCGGCTTCGCTGACCACCACTGCTCAGGACATCCGCACTCAGATCGGCTCGACGGTCGAGCAGATTAACCAGCTCGCGGCCACAATCCAGCAGTCTAATGTTCAGCGGCTGAAGGAAACATCGCTCGACCCCGGTCTCGACGCCAATCTCCATTCTTCGCTGGAACAGCTCTCCGAACTGGCGGATATCAGCGTCGTGAGCCAGGCGGACGGCACCGTCAACATTCTTCTCAGCGGGGGATCGCCATTGGTCGTCGGGACGACCCAGTATTCGCTTGGGGCATCGGTCGGAGTCCTTTCGACTGCGGTCAATCCTCAGGCTCCGCCATCGGCGATGATACATGATTCCCAAGGAAACGATATCACGGCGCAAATTCAGGGCGGAAAGCTGAGCGGATTGCTCGATGTGCACAACCGCGTGATTGCATCCATGATCGGTGATGGCAACCAGACGGGCTCCCTCAACCAATTCGCCAAAACGCTGGCGGATACGATCAATGGCATTCTGCAATCGGGAACGACCGCATCCGGCGCCGCGGGTACCGCGCTATTCGTTTATAACAGCTCCGACCCCACCACGGCCGCGGGCAGCTTGGCTCTAAACTCCAGCCTCACGGGCAGCGATCTCGCCGCCGTCGATGCGCAGGGGAATTCCAATGGGAACGCCCTGAACCTAGCAGCGCTTGCCGATTCGCAGGACTCCATTAACGGCCTGAGTCTTGGAGGGTTCTTCGCCGGGATCGCGTCTTTCGCCGGCCAGGAGAGCTCCTCTGCCCAGAGTAACCAGCAGACCCAGCAGCAGGTGGTCGCACAAACGCGCGCCCTGCGCGACCAGACCTCCGGAGTTTCTTTAGATGCGCAGGCCGTGGCACTGCTTCAATACCAGCGAAGCTACCAGGCCGGTGCGCGACTACTGACCACGATCAACAGTCTGGGCGATGAATTGATGAGCCTGATCAAGTAGAGGTGGATACAATGCTTTCTCGCGTGAACGGGGCCACGGAACAGTACCTAACAGACCTGGATCGGATCCAATCCAACCTGGACCAGGTGCAGCGTCAGATCAGTTCCGGCGTGCGCGTAGGGATTGGATCCGACGATCCCGGCGCGGTACCTTCCATTCTGTCGATCCAATCTCAGATCGCGGCCAACAACCAGTTACAGTCGAACTTGAATGATTTGAAGAGTGAACTTGATTCCGGTGACTCGGCTCTTCAGCAGGCTGTCACGCTGGTGGAGCAGGCGATAAGCCTGGGCGCTCAAACGCAGAACCCCCTGACTGACACTGCGCGCAACGATCTGCTCCAACAGGTTCAGGGCATCCTCTCTCAACTGGTCGACATCAGCGGCACGGTGGTCGACGGACGCTACATTTTCAGCGGAGACCTGGATACCAAGCCGCTATACACCTACGACCCCACGCAGCCGAACGGCGTGGTCCAACTTGCGACTGCACAATCGACCCGCATCGTTACCGAGCCCGGCGGCGTGATGATCTGGCATGCTAATACGGCCGAAGACATCTTCGATGCCCGAAATCCGGATGGCACGCCGGCCACTAGCAATGTCTTCGCGGCAGTCGGAGCATTGGCAACCGCCCTACAAAATAACGATACCTCGACCATTCAAGCGATTCGGGACCAACTTACTGCTGCCGACGATCATCTCAACCAGCAACTGGGCCTGTACGGAATCGCGGAAAACCGCGTATCCGGTGCGCAGGATGTCTCATCCAGCGCGCTCATCAATGAAAAACAGCGGCTGAGCACGCTCCGGGACACAGATGTGGCGGGCGCCGCACTGGAACTGAACCAGCTGCAGCTGCAGCAAGAGGCTGCTCTCAGCGCGCGTGCCAAAATGCAGCCGCAGAGCTTGTTCGATTACCTTGCATGACGGCACAGGAGACTCGGATGTCCGACTTCCGCCAAGACACACGAGATGTTGCCCAGTTTCCGAAGGAAGAGGAAGAATGCCGGACGGATCGGCTCTTGCCGTGCCAAATGGACCTCGTGCGCCGTCTCTTCGACCGATTTCTCGAAGGCTTGTCTTCGACGTTGTCTTCCTACCTTTTGACTGCGGTCGCAGTCCGCTTCTCCGGAGCAACCGAACAGCTGCTTGACCTGGCATTACGGGATTTGGAGGAAGGTGGGTGTATTATTTCGCTGGCGGCGAAGGGGCTTCCCCACTGCGTGCGGCTCGTCTTCGCACGCGGGTTTGCGTGCGAAGTACTGGAGTCGCTCCTCGGAGCGCCGGCAGAGGCGGCGCGTAGTCGGCGCAAATTGCTCACGAGGCTGGATCTGCAGATTCTACGCGAATTCAACGAAGCAGTAACGAAAGAACTGAACAAGGCCTGGCAGAACAGCTTCGCACAGCCAATCAACGTCCTGTCGACAGAACTGGTGGCCGGATTCGATACTTCTCCCATCGAAGATCAGAACTCGGCAGTGTTGACGGCGGACATAGTGATCGGCGGGCGCACCGAGTCGATCAAACTGATTGTTCCCTCCGTGCTTTTGCGCTTGCTCGCTGAACTGCCCACCGAGCGTCCGGCCGATGTTCTGGGGCAGTGGCTGGATGCCCTATCGATGGAGGTCGAGGGAGTGTTGCACGGAGCGGATATCCAGGCCCGCGAACTATTGGCGCTGAAACCCGGCAAGATTCTGAAGCTACCGCAAAAGGCTCACGAACCGATACACTGCCGCATAAATGGCGTGACCAAGTTTCGCGGCGAACTGGTCACGAGCGACAACTCACTCGGCCTGCAAATTCACTCCCAGGCTCCCGAGCCGCCAAATGCATGAGCAGATGAAGGCAAAGGTGAACAGTTCGATGCGACGTCTCGCTGCTGAATAGTGTCGGGGAGCGATGCAGCCCTTTTAGGAGAGCCTGTAGCAGTTCCACATGCTCCTCTTCCAGGGTGGACCCTTCCCGATCGCAACAGAGCCCCAGCGCCTTCTCAAATTCGTACTGGAGTGCAGTTTCATCCTGTATTATCCAAGCTCTAAGGATCTTACCGGCTTGCTGGGACGCCGATGTGAAGACTTCATTTGCGCAATTTGCCATGCTAAGACTTATATCGGCGTGACCGATGAAGATTCGCGTGTTTTCTAGCCGGCTATGGACGGTTCGCAAGCCGCAGTTTCTCTAGAAGCTTGAGGCGGGCTGCCGATGTGAACTGGGAGGCCTTATGCTTCAACTAACTCGCCCCAACGGAAAACCTCTCGAGCTCAACTGTGCCTTCATCGAATTTGTCGAGTCCACCCCCGACACCCTCATCAGCCTGACCACAGGCCAGAAGTTTATAGTTCAAGAGCCTGCAGGAGAGGTGATCGCTCGATCGCTTGACTACTATCGTTCCTTGAGAGATCTGAGTATCCTGGCTGCCGCCCTTCGCCCTGCCGGAGGCCTTTGAGGTGCCTCGGAGGAATCACCACGCCGGACACGAGAATCACGAGCGCTGGCTGGTCTCGTACGCGGACTTTATTACGCTGTTGTTCGCCTTCTTCGTGGTGATGTTCGCCTCTTCGCAGACCGACAAGGCGCGTGCCAAAGTGGTATCAGATTCCGTCAAGTCGGCCTTAGAAAGTGGTGGGATTCCCGCGGCCGTTCACGAAATCCTGGGCGGAACCGTGGACGAGAAGGGCAAGGGAAACGCACAAATGAAGGGGCCCGGAGGAGCGCAGGCTGCTACGGCCGCAACCCATCCCCCACAGGTTGGCGAACTCACCCCATCGATGCAGTATCTCAGCAAAGCACTCGAAGCGGAGATTAAACAGGGTAAAATCGATCTGCATCTTGAACCGCGCGGTCTGGTGGTCAGCCTGCGCCAGGCGACCTTCTTTCCTTCCGGCGAAGACACTATCGACCCGGCCACATTCGGGAGCATGGACAAGATCGCAAAAACCGTAGCCGAGTTGCCGAATTCCGTTCGCCTCGAAGGACACACGGACTCCGTCCCCATCCACACATCCCGTTTCCGCAGCAACTGGGAACTCTCGGCAGCGCGCGGCATTGCGATGCTGGACCTGCTAAACACTCGTTACGGAATTCCTCGGGAACGACTGGCCATTGCGGGATACGCCGACACCGCCCCTGTGGCCCCAAACGACACCGACGAAGGCCGGGCGCACAACCGCCGAGTAGATATCGTGATCCTGAACCAACACGTCGCTCTAACTGAACCGACTGTCGCCAAACTTGATTCCAGCCAACACCCCGTCCCGACACGTCCTCCGGCTGGAACCAAGAGGTAAGTTATCGCAAAGTCTTACAACCCACAAGGAAGCGTCAGCCGATTTGACGTGTCACGGATTTGACGGCTTTAAACCCGTTATCCGCGCTTTTTGTGACCGTTTTTGCGGCGGATTTCCTAGTGGCACTTGGGTTGCACCTGCTCTATCGCATGGTGGCTTGTGTGGCAGTAGTCGTTGGAAAGCGCTCCGACGGCGCCAGGAGGCGCGGCAGTCGCAAGCAGAGCATTAACAAAAGGCAACAAGGGGGACGCCGATGATCCACGTTACCCGCCTGAACCATGTGTCGGTAGTGCTGAACAGCGACCTCATCGAACACATTGAGGTCACGCCGGACACGGTAATCAGTCTCACCACCGGACAAAAGCTCATGGTGATGGAGTCAGCCGAGGAAGTAATCGCCCGGGTTGTGGAATTTCGACGGCTGATCAACGCGCCTCAGCACCAGTCGGGAACCAAGCCACAGCACCAGGGAATCACAATCGCAGCGGAAATCGAAAATCATGGCTGACTCCAAGGCAACTAGCGGTAAGGTCGGGAAGAAATTAGACCTGGCGAGTCTTGGCGGGTTGATGGTTGGCATCGGCGGCATTCTTGCCGGTCTGGTTTTGGACGGAGGCAAATTCCAGGATGTTATCCAGTTCAACGCGGGACTGATCGTTTTGGGGGGCACGATCGGTGCCGTGATGCTTACGACGCCCCTCGGTGTTCTTTTGGGCGCCGCAGGCCGCATCGGTACTATCTTCTTCCACCAGGTGCACACTCCGGACGGAGTCATAGACGAAATCATCCAATACGCGACGCAAGCGCGAAAGCAGGGAATAGTCTCACTCGAGCAGCAGGCCGGCGCGGTTCATGATCCATTCCTGAGGAAGGCGCTCAATCTTGCGGTGGATGGCATCGATCTGTCGCAGATCCGCAGCATCATGGAACTGGAGATCGGCCTCATGGAACAGGACGGCGAGGCAGAAGCCAAGGTCTTCGAGGCCGCAGGAGGCTACGCACCGACCATTGGCATTATCGGCGCGGTTCTGGGATTGATGCAGGTGATGAAGAATCTTGCCAACATTGACGAGGTCGGCCGCGGAATCGCGGCGGCTTTCGTGGCCACGGTTTACGGAGTGGGCATTGCGAATCTCTTCTTTCTGCCGGCCGGGAACAAGCTGCGAGCCAGGGTGCGTGATGCTGCTCGCGTCCGTGAAGTGATGCTCGAAGGGGTCCTGGCCATCGTTGAAGGCCTCAATCCGAAACTGATACGGACCCGGCTTGAGGCATACGAGCGGCAGCGAGCCGGTGCCGGCAAAAAAGCCGGCGGGAAGAGCGAATCTTCCGCGAAAGCAGCCGTATCGGAGGCATGATATGGCGCGGACGCAAACGAATCAAAATTTCGCCTCTCACGATCGGTGGCTGGTCTCCTACGCCGACTTCATAACGCTGCTTCTCGCAATCTTCATCGTGATTGCAGCATCTTCGCAAACCGATAAACTGCGGGCCAGCAGGATCTCTGCGTCCGTCAAGGCAGCTCTGGAAAAGCATGGCCAATCCCATGCCGCGCAGGCCCCCTCCGCACTCCAGAATATCGAACCACGGAGGGACAACCCGACCGAGGTGACTCTTACGCCCGAAACAGAGGTAAGGACGGCCGAACTGCTACCTTCGATGCGGTATCTAACCAAATCTCTAGAGAACGAGATTCGGCAGGGAAAGATCGACCTGCACCTAGAGGCGCGCGGGCTGGTGGTGAGTCTTCGCCAAGCCACGTTTTTCCCTTCCGGTACCGACCAGATTGATGTGAGTACCTATTCAAGCATCGCTAAAATCGCCGAAACGATTCGCGACTTGCCTAACGGCGTTCGGCTCGAAGGGCATTCGGATTCCAAACCGATACACACCAGTCGGTTTCGGAGCAACTGGGAACTCTCGGCGGCGCGGAGCATCGCCATGATGGAGCTCTTGACCCGCTGGTTCGGCATACCCGAGAGCAGGCTCGCAATCGCCGGTTATGCGGGGACGACGCCTGTCGAGTCAAACGAGACAGAAGCCGGCCGGGCGCACAACCGCCGTGTAGACATAGTAATCCTAAACCAAAAAGCCAGCATCGACGAACCCACGAAACTCGGAATGATGATCAACACCGAGGCCAAAGTGGCACTAGGCAACTGATTTCTGCCGGTGCCCCACGCCCTGCAATATGGATCGCCTGACGACCAAATACTTTGGTGAGCTCGAATACAACGAGTCAGTTGTATTTCACTTTCCGGCCGGCATACCGGGATTCGAAGATCAAGATCGTTTCCTGTTTGTGGACCAGGCTCGCAACCGGCCCCTGGTCTTCATGCAGAGCATCAAGACGCCGGACTTGTGCTTCATTGCCGTACCCGTATTCGTGGTCGACCCTGAATACCGCCTGGAAGTTTGCCCCGAAGACCTGGCCGCCATCGATCTCCCCCTGGACCATGCGCCTCATATTGGCCAAGATGTCCTCTGCTTAGGGCTGGTCAATGTGTCGAAGTATGCCGGGCCGACCGTCAACTTGGCGGCTCCCATTGTGGTCAACCTGGAAGCTCGCAAAGGATTGCAGGCTATCCGGCCAACCGGGGATTACTCGTACGAGCACCCGCTTCTGCCAAACGAGGAAATGGCACCATGCTCATAATGCGGCGCCGTGCCGGCGAAGCTATTCAGATCGGCCCAAATATCGAGATCGAAATTCTGGAAGTTACACCCACGAGAGTCAAAATCGGAGTAGTAGCTCCTGCCGAGCTACTGATCTTGAGAAAAGAAATCGTACTGACTCGTAACGAAAACCTCGCTGCTGCTGGTCTCGCCTCCGCCGAGACCATTTCGTGGCTCACCGGTAAACTGAGCGCCAAGGGTAAGGCGGGTCATCAATTCGGCGTTATCGAAAGTGATTAGCCTGCCTCGGCTCCAAGATAGCGCTAAATCATTGAGAAAAAATCTATTCGAAGCCCCGGGAGACGCACCGATATGAGCATTGAAAGGAAGATACCCCGGGCATCCGACGACAAGGAGAACCTGGGCTTGGGCATGATGCCCGAGACGTATCCCAAAACAGGACGTTAGAAATGCTTACCATCCAAACCAACTTTGCTTCCCTGGCGGCGCAGAACAATCTGCGGGTCAATAGCGATTTCCAGACAACGACGATCGAACGGCTTACCTCCGGTTATCGCATCAACTCCTCCGGCGATGATGCGGCGGGCTTGGCGGTTGCCAACGGCTACCGCAGCAGTATTGCAGAGTTGACGCAAGGCGTTCGCAATGCGAACGACGGCGTCAGCATGCTGCAGATTGTCGATGGCGGGATGAATAACATCACGCAGATGCTGGATCGGCTGAAGACCCTTGCTACGGAATCGGCCACCGACACGTTCACAGGCAATCGCACCATTCTAGACGGTGAATACCAAGACATCCTGGGTGAAATCGACCGGGAAGCCAAGAACATCAACCTGGACTCCTCCGGCTCCTGGGCACATTCCCTCAGCGTTTATGTCGGCGGCGGCGCCGGCAACACGGTCACCGTCGACCTCTCAGCCGCAAAGGTGGATTCCGCAGGCTTGGGAATCAGTGGCGGCGATATTCTCAACCAAACGACCGCCACGACCGCAATCGGCGCCATCAACACCGCGCTCAGCGACGTCGGCACCTACCAGGGCACTGTCGGAGCGGCCGAGAACAAGTTGAACTTCGCGGTTCAGCTCGCCTCTTCGCAGATCAACAGCTTTTCGGCCGCGCAGTCGCGCCTCCGTGACGCGGACATGGCCGCCGAAGCCGCGAATCTGACCAAGGCGCAAGTGCTGCAACAGGCTTCTCTGGCTGCGATGGCGCAGGCCAATGCGGTTCCTCAGGGTGTCCTCTCCCTTTTGAAGGGATAGGTAGTAGCTAGTCAGGTTTGGGCCGGGGCAGAACCTCCGGCCCTTTTCTTGCTGGATGGATTCGAATGAGCACGAGTATCAGCCCGATATTCACCGGAATGAGCAGCTATGCCAGCGATCTTCAGTCGGTGATCAGCCGTGCCGTTGCCATTGCCTCCCTTCCATTGAATCAACTCCAAAACGAATTGCAGGATATGAATGGGCAGTCCTCGGCCTTGGGCGGTTTGGACAACACTTTTGCGTCCCTGCAGACCGCAATCGGGAGCCTCAACACGGCTCTGGGCGCCCGTTCGTACAGCGCGGTTTCATCCGACACATCAGCCGCTACGGCTTCCGTCAGTTCGGGCGCCTTGGAAGGCAGTTACACCCTCGATATCTCCAGCGTCGGATCGTACAGCACCTCTCTGAGCGATCCGTCGCTTCCCGCAGTCAGCGACCCGTACTCGACTTCCATCAGCACATCCAGCAGCTACACGCTGACGGTAAACGGGAGGACGGTCACCATTAGTCCTTCCGATGGGAGCCTTATGAGCCTGGCCCAAGCCCTGAACTCCGGGGGGCTCGGTGTGCAGGCTTCGGTGGTGAACACCGGAAGCACGGCATCGCCCCAGTATGAACTAGTCGTGCGGAGTGCAAACCTGGGACCGGACACGATCCAGCTGAACGATGGGTCACGAGACCTCCTGAACAGCCTCAGCACAGGGACAATGGCCAGTTATACCGTGAATGGCCTGAGCACGCCGATCCAGAGCACGTCGCGAACGGTGACCCTGGCGCCGGGCGTAACCGTCCAACTGGTTCAGCCTACAAATATCGCGCAACCGGTTACGATCAGCGTATCGCGGAACATGAACGCTGCGGAAAGCGTGATTTCGGATTTCGTGAACGCCTATAATGCCGCCCAAACCGCCTTGAGCCAGCAGGTGGGTCAGAATGCCGGACAACTCTCTGGCCAAAGCATCGTTCGCACGCTGTTTTCCGCTCTGCACCAGATCACCCAATACACTACGAATGCGGGCGGGATCCAGACGCTCACTGCCCTCGGGATCAACCTGGACTCGACGGGCAAGCTGTCCTTCGATCAGAGCGCATTCGAGTCGGCGAATATCTCGGACATCGCCAGCTTCTTGGGAGGCACCACTACCGGCGGTTTTCTCAAACTCGCCAACGACACCCTGACCGAAATCGAGGATCCCACGTCGGGTTCTTTGAAGACCGCGATTCAGCAGGTGCAGGATCAGATCACACACCAGAACGATCTGATCGCCAAGAGCGAGCAACAGGTCAGCGATCTGCAGACACGGCTTCAGCAGCAGATGGCAGCCGCCGATGCTGCGATTGCGTCACTCGAATCGCAGAAGAATTACATTACCAACCTGTTTACCGCGATGCTCAACAACAGCCAGACCGGAGTTAAGTCCTCATGATCGAATCCAGATCCGACGCCTTGGCTGAGATCGAGAATACCCTTCAGCGAGCAGTGGTTACGGACGCATACGATGCCGTTGATCCGCTACTGCGGATGTACGGCGAAGAACTGGAGAAGCAACTCCGCGCGGCGTCTCCGGAGTTACCTGCGCTCCAAGAACGTGCCCACAAGCTCCTCAGCCGGGTGCTGGCAATGCTTCAGGTCTCACGAGATGACGCCTATGCCAAACTGGAGCACCTGAAGGTGGTTTCCGGCTATGGTCGTTCCTCGCATGGTGAACCCAAGGTCTGCGCCGACGCCTAACCGTCACCGGGTTTGACACGTCACGAATTTGACGCTGCACTGACGTCCCGAAGTCGTCCCGTCCCCTGCCATTCCAGTCGTATGGAAATTGGCAATGTGCTTGCTGTCCACAAACCGCATGCTGGACCGCATTACTGACAGCCTGGAACGATACATGGACCTCCTGAGTATGCGTCAGAAGGTCGTAGCATCCAACATTGCTAACGCGGACACACCCGGCTATAAGACGAAGGATCTCGACTTCCAATCCCACCTACAGTCAGCGCTGGACGGAATGACCCCACAGGCGACCGAAGTAGCAGGGCTAAACGTCAAGACCGATGGAAATAACGTCAATCTCGATCGCGAAGCCCGATTGCTGGCTGAAAATGCCCTGCGGTTTAACGTCGCATCCAACCTGATGCGGGAACAACTACGTCTTGTGAAGGAAGCCATTCAGGAAGGAAAAAGCTCATGAGCTTGTTTTCCGTGCTTTCTGTCAGCGCTTCTGGAATGGCGGCCCAGCGCACGCGCGCCGAACTGCTGGTTCAGAACATTGCCAATTCGGAAACTACCCGGACTGCCGAGGGCGGCCCTTACCGGCGAAAGGACGCCATCTTTGCCAGCGAACCGGTATCGGCGTCGTTCGCTTCCGAGCTGGAATCGCAATTCAACGGCACAATGGAGGGTGTCAAGGTAGCTGGGATTTCTGTTGACACAAGCGAGCCAGAACGCCGCTATTTGCCCGGACACCCCGATGCGGACCCCGAAGGCTATGTCGCGATGCCCCGCGTCAATCCGGCCGAAGACATGGTTGACCTGATGAGCGCAACGCGAAGCTATCAGGCGAATGTGTCTGCAATGTCGGCGATCAAAGACATGATTCAGCATTCCATCGAATTGTTGAGGTAGCCTCATATGTCTATCTCCGTCTCCTCGATCGGCGCGAGTAGCAATTCCCAACCACTCAAGCCAACAGAACAAACCAAAGGTACAGACGAGTTCAAAACCGTTCTGCAGGGGACCATTCAAAAGCTCGAATCGCTGCATAACGACGCAACGGATGCCGTCCAAAAGTTTCTTACGGGCGAGAACGACGAGTTGCACTCTACGATTCTTGCCGTGCAAAAGGCCGAAGTTGCATTCGATCTGGGCCTGCAGGTGCGAAATAAGGTAGTGTCCGCCTACCAGGAAATCATGCGGATGCAGATGTAAGCCCGACGACCACGTATGGATCAACTGCTCCGTCTCCTTTCCGGCCTGTCCACTCGCCAAAAGCTCTCTATCGTGATTGCGACCCTGGTGACGGGCGCCGGAATCTACGCTTTCGTACAATGGAAGCACGAATCCGATTTCCGCCCGCTCTATACCTCCATGGCGCCGGAGGACGCAGCGGGCGTGGTTCAGAAACTCAGAGAGACGGGTGTGGACTACCGCCTAGGCGACAACGGCGGATCTGTGCTGGTGCCATCCGCCAGAATCGCCGAGTCTCGGCTCGCCCTGGCTGCTGCCGGGCTTCCGAAGACCGGCCGCATCGGTTTCGAGCTGTTCGACCAAAACAGCTTCGGTGCCACCGAGTTCGTCGAACACATCAACTATAAGCGAGCACTGGAGGGTGAACTGGAACGCTCGGTCATGTCATTGGCGGAGGTGGAGCAATCACGCGTTCATCTCACCCTGCCGAAGGAATCGATCTTTCTTGATAAGCAGGAGCCATCGAAGGCCAGCGTCATGGTGAAACTGCACCGCGGGTCTAGGATCGCTCCGCAGAACATCGTGGCGATCACGAACCTGGTAGCGGGTGCCGTTGAGGGGCTGGCCCCGGAGTCGGTCTCGATTATCGATATGGATGGCAATCTCCTGAGCCGGCCGAGAAAGGCCGCTGATGCCGGAGCATTTACCGCAGAGTCACTGGAACTGCAGCAGCAGATCGAGCGCGACCTCGTTGGCAAAATCCGCGCCACCGTTGAGCCCCTGATTGGTCCGGATCGTTTGCGCGCGGGTGCATCGGTGGAATGCGATCTCACCAGTGGCGAGCAGCAGGAAGAGTCTTTCGATCCGACGCACTCCGTGATGGTCAGCTCCCAGAAGACCGAGGATGTCACCGAGCGCGCCAAATCGGCCGGGGGAGTACCGGGTACGGCTTCGAGTTTGCCGAACGGATCAAGCACGGCACTCGCCGCCGCTCCCACCGGCCTGTCCCGTCGCACCGAGAACGTTACTTTTCAAACCAGCCGCGTAGTTAAGCAGACTCACATCCCGCAGGGCGTCATCCGGCGCATGTCGCTGTCTGTCCTGGTGGACAATGTTGTTCGCTGGGAGGGCGAAGGCGCCGCCAAGCGACGGATCCTGGAGCCACAGCCGGCAGACACGATGAAGACCATCAAGGATCTGGTATCGGCGGCAACCGGTCTGAATCCCGCTCGCGGCGATCAATTGATTGTCGAGAGCCTGCCATTCGAGTCGACGATGAAGGCGGAGCCACCCGTGGCACCCCTTCCGCCAATTGGGCCCAAACCTGAACCTCCTGAGCCGGTGTGGCTGCGGGTTTTGAAAAACAATCGCGATCTGATTCTCCCCGTATCTGGTGCGTTTGTCGCAATCGTGATGGTCATCGGCGTAGCCCTCCGCGTAGCATTCAGACGTAAGGCTGAGATACAGGCGGTGACTCCTCCCGCTCTTCCACTCCCGGCCAGCCGGGAAACCGGCATCGCCGGCGAATTGCCATCAGGACTTCGGGTCGGGAGCAACGCCGCCGGGCTGGAAGACGAAAAGAGCCTGGAGCTTGCAGATCGCGTTCGCCAGCTCGCGCGTAACGACGTCACTCTGGCAACCAACGTAGTTCGGATGTGGTTGCAGGAAACCGAAACAAAATCAACATGACCACTGCCGCAACAGCACTGCCTGAGGCTATGACCGGGCCTCGCAAAGCCGCCACGTTCCTGCTGGGCTTGGGCGAGCAGGTAAGCGCGGAGGTGTTGAAGCAACTGACACCTCTTGAGGTTCGCCGGATTACCGCCGAGATTGCAGCAACGCATTCCATCGGCGCAGAGCAGTTGCTGAGGATCTTTCGGGAATTCGAGAGCCTGACTGTGGAGGGCCGTTTGTTCGCCAAGGGCGGAAGCGAATGCGCGCGGCGCCTAGTGGAGCAAGCATTCGGACCGGTACGAGCGCCTGAACTCCTTGGCCCTCCGGACTCCCCCACTTCGGACGCGGCCGGCAGCCAGACCTTTCTCGAAGATACCGACCCCAAGCAGATTGCCATGCTGCTGAAAGACGAGCACCCACAAGCCGTCGCTGTCCTGATGGCGACCATGGCGCCTGAGCCCGCGGGCAAGCTGATGGGCACCCTGGCAGAGGATCTGCAGGCAGAGGTGGCGCTGCGGCTGGCGTCCCTCGATCGGATGTCCCCCGAACTCTTCGAGAGGATCACGGCTGCGATCGGAGCCAAGCTCAACAACATTCGCAAGATCACCAGGACGGACGGAGTCCGCGCGCTAGCGTCGGTATTGAATCGTCTCGAGACGAACCGTGTGGATGCGATACTTGCTGAACTGCAGAATCAGAATGCGACGGTGGCTGACTCGGTCCGTAGCCTGATGTTCGTGTTCGAGGACATTCTTACGCTCGACAAAGAAGCTATGAAGGCGCTGCTCGCCAAACTTGATCGGAAGGTGTTGACTACGGCCCTGAAAGGCACCAACAGCAAAATGCACGAGCATTTCACACAGTGCATGTCTCAGCGTGCGGCGGAGATGCTGGCGGAGGACATGGAGGCGCTCGGACCCGTTCGCATCCGCGATGTCCAGGCGGCACAGCGCGAGGTGATCGCGGCCGTTAGGCAGTTACAGCAGCTTGGAACCATTTCGGTGGGTCGCGGCACGGATGAATATGTTGTCTAGGGTCATTTCTGAATCGGACTGCGTTTGTTCGCCTACCGCGTGGCGGAACCGGGATGTTCCGGAGGCGGCTCCCGAGGAAGAGGCGGTCCAGGCGGCTGAACGAGATCCGCCTCCCGACAGAATGATTCTGGCTGCGGAAATCGAGCAGAAAGTCCGTGAGGCGTATGAATCCGGACGGCGCGACGCTGATATCGAAAGCCGAAGCCGTGCCGAGTCCCAGGTACGCGAGGCGATCGAAAGGCTGGCCGCTACAATCGTTGAGATTGCTGGTACGCGCAACGAGGCGATTCGCCGGGCCGAAGCCGATACCGTCCGACTTTCGCTGGAAGTGGCCCGCCGCGTCCTGCACCGGGAACTCACACTCGACCCTTCGGCGCTGGACGCCTTGGTGCGCGCGGCTCTGGAGAAGCTGCGATCCCAGGAGTCATATCGCGTGCGGGTTCACCCGGATCTCGAGCATCCGGTTCGCAAATGCATCCAGAAGGCTG
>Ga0335077_10000859_pt1 | contig 34659 bp, 39 predicted proteins | sample Lox_Sample_31_FD_207151 | JGI IMG/M metagenome (GOLD analysis project Ga0335077, IMG submission 207151) | Soil microbial communities from Loxahatchee National Wildlife Refuge, Florida, United States - Lox_Sample_3.1 | ecosystem: Environmental > Terrestrial > Soil > Wetlands | place: USA... | reverse complement strand
GGGTACCCGGTTGGGCGCCTACATGCACACTCGGAGTAGGAGTCGGTCCCGGCGCTGAGCGCAACTCCTGGCCTGCTGGCGCTGATGCCAGGGCAGGCGGTGACGCGGCCGATGGTGCCGCTGTGGGCGGGGGCACGGCGCCGGGAGAAGGTCCAGTTCCCGCGGCGTTCACTACAGGAGCGGAAGGATTGCTTGGGCGCACGGGCGCCGCAGGCGGAGTTTTAGCAGTGAGCGCTTGCGTGAAGAGATCGCCCCGTAGCGCTCCTGGGTGAAAGATCTCCAGGTAGACATACACGCTGTAGAACAACAAAAAGATACCGGCAGCCACTGCGAATACGGGCACCGGATGATCCCGCACCCAATCGACCCAGCCGGCGGACCGCGTTTCACTCGCGCGCAGGAACATCGCGGCCTGGGCGGAGGTGGCCGCTGCAGACGGTGTGTCAAACGGCTCGAAGGGTTCCGCGCGCGCCTCCGTGTCCTCCGGACCGAACACGTCGGCATCTGCCAGCGCGAGCTCCGTCTGGGGTGCGTCCGGCTCCTCCCTCTCCGGCTCGTAGCTGAGATCAGCGACCTGTTGCGGCGCTGCCTGTCTGGGCTGCGCGGCGGCGCTGCTCGGTGCGGGTTCCGCAGGACCGGGAGCGGAGTCGCGGTTTTGCGCAGCCTTCTGCAAGGCCTGAAGCAACAGGCTCATGGTGTCTGCCCGGTCTGGTCGATCGCCGGCAGGAACTTGCGCAGATGCTTCAGCTCGTCGCTATCGAGGGACGGGTTGGTCACCACCGTCGGGCGGATGAAGATGACCAGCTCGACCTTCTGGACGGTGTCATTGCGGTACTGAAAGGCCTCGCCCACGCGCGGAATATTGCCCAGGCCGGGAATCTGGTCGGTGTTACGCTGCACGGTATCGGTCATCAATCCACCCAGGATTGCCGTCTGACCGCTCACCAGCTGGAGCACAGACTCCATCTCCTGGACTTGGACCTGTGGGACGAGGTTCGTCAACGGGGTCTTCAGCGGGTTCCCGAAACTGTCGAACTGCAGCGCCGGATTGGGGTCGGGAACGAATTTCTCGACGCGCGTGATCGTCGGCCGTACCGTCAGCGTGACCACGCCGTTGTCATTCACCTGCGGCGTCATGCTCATAATGAAGCCGACCGCCACGGTCTGCGGCGTCGTGGTCACCGACTGCAGGTTCTGGGCGGAAACCGAGCCTTGACTGATCTGCGACTGGATCAGGAAGTACACCACGTTGTCCACCACCTTGAGCAGCGCGGTCTGGTTGTTCAACGCCATCAGCTGAGGGCTCGACAGCACCCGCGTCTTGCCGAACTGCTCCAGGAGCTTGACGTTGATATTGAGCTGTCCCGTATTCGAGGTGTTGTTCGAGTATCCGATCGTCAAGCCGGTCGGCGGCCCCCCTCCCGGGCCGAGCGTAGCCGGGGTCAACGCTTGTAAGAAACTGAACCCGCCGCCGCTGAAGGCAAAGCGACTCCAGTCGACGCCGGCCTGATAGGTCTTGGATAGCGTGACTTCGGCGATCGTCGCCTCGATCAGCACTTGCCGCTGGACCGAGTTCATCACGCTGTCCAGGTAGGCCTGGATGAGCTGATGCTGGCGCTCGGTCGCGATCACGGAAATCGTGCCCGCGACGGGGTTGGCCACGATGTCCAACTTGGGGTCGGCGCCCGGGTTCGAGGCCGACGAGCCGAATACGGTCTGAAACAGGCTGCTGGCATTTTGACCCGCCCGTGCAACCGCCTCGGCTTGCGCCAGGCGTTCCTCGCGCGCGGCTCTCGCCACTTCGGCCTGAGCCTGGCGATCCTCGGCGCTTTGCGCGAGCGCTCGAGTGGAGTTGAGGATGCTGCGGATATTGTCTTGGATCACCTCCCAGAAGTTGTTCTTGGCCGTGCTGGTCACGGAGGTCGACGACGCGCCACCGGATTGACCTTGCCCGGCGCCGCTCGTCCCGCCGCTGGCGCTGATCTGCCCGCTCACCGCGATCGTGGAGTTCGTATCTCGCGTCATGTTGACGTAGTCGACACGGTAGGTCTTGAGATACGGCGTGTCGGGACTGACCACGATGGTTCGGCCCTCGACGCGGTAGCGCATGTTGACCTGCCGGGAGATGCGGTCGAGGATCGAGGGCAGCGTCTCGTCGATCGCGTTCAGGCTCACCAGCCCTTTGAGGCCGGGATGGATATCGATGTTTTCCTTCGTGTCCCGGGCCAGTGCCAGCAGCAACTCTTTGATCGGCACCTCGTGCACCACGACGCTATAGGTCGGCGCCTTCGTCCTGGGCTTGGGAGGCGGCACGAACGTGTTCGTGGTCACCGGCGGCAGGATGTTCTCCTTGTCGCCGGTCGGGGGAACCGTCGCCTGGCTGAGATGGCCCTCGGAGGGCGGCACAGTCGGCTTGTACGCGCAGGCGAACAGCAGGATTGGCGCGAGCAGACTTACCGCCCAGGAGGAACCACGCGTGGCGAATGCGATGCGGCGCATAAACCTCGAGCCGGTTTTCAGTCGAGCCTCCGCCTCTTCTCGGGACAGCCTACGCGAGGGCGGTGCATGCTCGCGCCTACTGGAGCCGTCTGATGCAGTGCGGGCCGCTTCGGCTCACTTGTCGTGCGAACGGCCGGCCGCTGGGGTCCGCCGCTCCATCACGATGCGTTCCTCAGGCCAATCTCGGATCGGATACCCTGGACGGTGCGAACGTAGGGCCGGTTGGCTTTGAGTTCCCCGGGCAGCGCCTCCAGCGAGTGCAGCGCTTCCGCGCGACTGCGGAAGGAGCCATACAGGACGGTCATGGATGGCTGCCGATTCGCCACCGTGCGGTACACGAAAATCTGTTCTAGCTCAATATACTTTCCAAGGAGATCGAGATAGTGCCTCAACAGCGCCGGCTGATTCGAACCCAGCAGCTGGATGCTGTAGGTGGCTGCGTCGGCCTTCTCAAGCCAGCGCCCGGTGGCAAGCAAGCGCTGTTCCAATAGGTCCCCCTCCACGGAGGGACCGCCACCCAGTGCCGCCTCGTTGCCCGGCGGGCCGCTGGGCATGGGAGCTGACCTCATGGCTATCGGCACAGGAGTGCCAGCTGCGGATGCGAGTTGCGTACCCGGGAGAACAGCGTGTCCCGGTGCCTCAGTCGCTGATTTCACCGGCCCCCGGGCGCCTGCGTCGTTGGACCTCTTGGCGGTTGGCGGCGGGGCTAGAGGTGGCGTCCCGACTGCGGCGCTCGCTGCGCGTGCATCGCCTTGCGCTGAAGCGCCGGGATGCAGGGAGGAGAAGTACCACACCGCCGTCGCCAAGCCACACAGCGAGAGTCCCGCAACTGTGAATGCGAGCCGCCGACGAGGCGGTCCGCCGGGGGCGTTGGTGAATTCGCTCTCACGGACCGCCGCCCGTACGTGCCTGAGATTCACGTTGTGGGTGGATTCGGAGAATGCCGCGAGCAACGCTTTGTCCGCCACGATATTGATCCGGCGCGTGAGTCCGCGTGTGACTCGGGCCATGTAGCGGATCACGCTAGGGCCGAAAAGATCGGGGCCGTGGTAACCGGCGGCGCGCAGCCGAAACGCTGTGTAGGCACGGATGTCCTGCGCACTCAACGGGGGTAAGGTGAAACTGTGCGTGATGCGCTCGCGCAACTGCCTGATCTCGGGGCGTCGCAGATTGCTGTCGAGTTCCGGCTGACCGAAGAGAACGATCTGCAGCAACTTATGCTGCTTGGTTTCCAGGTTCAATAGCAGCCGGATCTCCTCCAACGTCGCGATCGGCATGCTCTGGGACTCCTCGACAAATACCACGACCTGTCGCCCCTGTGCATGGCGGGACAACAGATATTCGTTCAACGCGTGCATCACTTCCAACCGCGCGGCATCTTTCGCGATTGGCACTTGCAGCTCGAACGCGATGGCGTGCAGGATCTCTTCGGGAGACACGCTGGGGTTGGCGAGGTATACCGTCTCGACCGTGGGCGGCAGGCGCGCTTGCAGCACGCGGCATAGCATGGTCTTGCCGCTGCCGACCTCGCCGGTCACTTTGATGATTCCTTCGCCCTGCGTGATGGTGTAGATCAGCGCCTCGAGCACGGCCCCGCGGTTGCCGCCCTCGAAGAAGCAGTCGGTGTCCGGAGTGATCTTGAACGGCGGCTGAGACAGCCCGAAGAAGGCGTAGTACATCAGATGTCTGCCGTGTTGCGCTCGGCAGCCGGGGCCGCCGCGTAGTTCTGCATCCGGCTATACAGCGTGGTGCGATGTACGCCGAGCAGTTTGGCCGCGTGACTCAGGTTGCCATTGGTGAGGGCTAGCGCCGCTTCTACATAGCAGCGTTGGATGCGCTGGAGCGTGTCATCCAGGCTGAAGCCGGCCTGCGCTTGCAGCTGGCGCTTAGCTGCTTCGACGGCAGCGCGGAAGTCGGTACCAGGCAGCGCGTCCTCGATGCGCGGTTCGTCCGGCTGCACGTCGAGCTCGGCGAGGAGCTGTTCCGCGTTGACGATCTCGCCGGCATACCTGGTGATCAGGCGGATTACGATGTTGCGCAGCTCCCGAACGTTGCCCGGGAAGCTGTAGTCCATCCAGATCTGCTCTGCGTTCGGATCGAGGTGGAACGGGACTGCGCCGCTTTGGTTCGCGTAGAACTCGGTGAAGTGGGACAGCAAGCGATGCTTGTCATCCCCCAGTTCGCGCAACGGCGGCACGGCAACGGTGAATACGCTGAGACGGTGATACAGGTCGGCACGAAAGCGTCCGCCTTTGATCTCCTGGCGAAGGTCGCGGTTGGTGGCTGCGATTACGCGTGCCTGACTTACCCGGCTCTGCGTTTCACCTACGCGCTGGTATTCACCGTTCTCCAACACCCGGAGGAGCTTGGCCTGCAGCTCGAGTGGCAACTCTCCGATCTCGTCCAGGAAGAGGCTGCCGTCGCGCGCTTCCTCGAAATAGCCGCCGCGGGCCTGGGTTGCTCCGGTGAATGCACCCTTCGCATGCCCAAAGAGCGTCGCTTCCACCAGGTTGGGTGAGATCGCGGCGCAATTCAGGGCGAGGTAGGGTTTGGCGGCCCTGGCGCTTTGGCGGTGCAGCGACGCGGCCACCAGCTCCTTGCCGCTCCCGGACTCCCCCTCGATCAGGACCGGGAACGGGGAGTCGCAGTACAGGCGAATCTGCTGCCTGAGCTTGGTGATGGCCGGGCCCGAGCCGACGATGCCACTGTCCGCGCCCTGCGCCACGCGCTCTGCCGCGGTGATCGTGCGCGCGTTGAGCAGCAGTTGCTTCAGCCGCTGCGGCTCGCACGGCTTGGCCACGAACTCGATCGCGCCCAGGGCTCGCGCATGGCGTGCGTTGCTCTCGTCATTCTGGCCCGACAGCACGAGGATCTTGATGTCGGGCGACAGGGCGAGCAGCTCGTTGATCAACCGAAACCCCTCGTTCGGGCGATGCGGAGCGGGAGGAAGCCCGAGATCCACGAGTGCCAGCTCCGGAGTTCGGTCGAGTTGCCGCAGAAGACTCTTGACCTGGTTCCTCGACTCGGCGACGTACACGTTGAAGTCCCGGCCCAACACGAAGTCGAGCGTATCGGTGATCAACGGATCATCGTCGACGATCAGCAGGTCGGGCTTAGTGGCTGCAGCTGATTCCACCATCTATGCTCGCGCTGCCTTACGGGATGTTGACCGATCGTGCGGACCGGGCCTGGGCATTTGTCGCCCGAATCATCTGCTCGAGACGCGGCGGTATGCCGTGGCAGCCGCCTGCCGCCCGTCCTCGCCGCCAGTGCGTCCGGTTGCCCGCGCGTTCGACCCAGCCGGTGGAACATCCCGCACCCGGCTTGAACGGGCGACCCGCTTTGGCGCCCCAGGCATCCGCTTCGTCCTGGTACGACTGCATGGCGTATTCGATCTAGGCAGCGAGTTCGGCGGACGGCTCGATGCAAGCGAGGAAAGCCTTCTCGAGGTTCGCGTCGTCGTGCCGCCCGCGCAGCTCGGCGGGGCTGCCGGTGAAGCGAAGCGCCCCGTCGTGGATCACGGCCATGCGGTCGCAGAGCTCCTCCACGTCGGCGAGCACATGCGAGGTGAAGAAGATCGTCCTGCCGCCATCCCGCAGCTCCTTGAGCAGCCCCTTGAGCAGAGACCGTGCCTTGGGGTCCAGGCCGCTGATGGGCTCATCCAACACATACAGATCCTTGCGGGCGAGCAAACATGCGGCCAGCCCAAGCTTCTGGGTCATGCCTTTCGAGAACGCACGCACGGGCTTCGCCAACGCGGAGACGTCCAGGTCGAGACGCTGCAACATGCGCTCGGCTTCCTGCCGATCGCACACCACCCCCTGCAGCCGCAGCATGTAGCTCAAGAAGTCCCAGCCCCTCAGGTAATAGGGCGGGGTGAAGCGCTCCGGCAAGAAGGACAGGCGTGTGCGCGCGTGCGTGATGCGATGGGATACACCGAACACTTCGATCTCGCCATCGTCGGGTTCGGCGAAGTCGAGCAGGCACTTGATCAAGGTCGTCTTGCCCGCGCCGTTCATCCCCACCAAGCCAAAAGTCTCGCCGGCGCAGACGTCGAGGGTGAAGTCCCGAAGCGCGGGGGCGCTGCCATAGCGCTTGCTTACGCGCACGAAGCGCAGGGCGGGCTGAGCGTCTCGTCCGGTGGCCATGTGTGGTATTGAGATACGGCGGCGGCGGCTGGGTTGTTATCGGCTGGGGAGCCGCAAACTGCAGCAAGATGCGCGCCGCATCCGCCGCCGCCCGCCAAACCGGGGTACAATCCGCCGCGTTTCTCGACCGGTCCCCGTGAGTCCCGACCCCCTCGTAGAGCTGCGCGACGTCGAATTCCGCTATGACGCGCGCCCGGTGCTGACCGGGATCAATATGGCGGTTCCGCGCCGCAAGGTGGTGGCCATCATGGGGCTCAGCGGCTCCGGCAAGACCACGATCCTGAGGCTGGTGGGGGGGCAACTGTCGCCCAATCGCGGCGCCGTCGTGGTTGGCGGCCAGGTCATCCGGGAGCTGTCGCACTCGGGCCTATACCAGTTACGCCGGCGCATGGGCATGCTGTTCCAGTTCGGCGCGCTATTCACCGACTACTCGGTGTTCGAGAACGTGGCGTTTCCTCTGCGGGAACACACGCGCTTGCCCGAGGCGCTGATCCGCGACCTTGTGCTGATGAAGCTCAATGCGGTCGGCCTGCGGGGGGCGGCTGACCTGATGCCGGAGGCGCTCTCCGGCGGCATGGCCCGGCGCGTCGCGCTCGCTCGCGCCATCGCGCTCGACCCGATGTTGATCATGTACGACGAGCCGTTCACCGGGCTGGACCCGATCTCCACTGGAGTGATCGCCAACCTCATCCGGCGCCTGAACGACGCGCTGGGCGCCACGTCCATCGTGGTCACCCATGACGTGGAGGAGTCATTCAAGATCGTCGACTACGTGTACTTCGTCTCGAGCGGCGTGATCGTGGCTGAGGGCACGCCGGCTGCACTGCTCGACTCCGGCGAACCCTTCGTGCGCCAGTTCGTGCACGGTGAGGCGGACGGGCCGGTGCCTTTCCACTATCCGGCCCGGGAGTATGCCCGTGACCTCCGCTTGGAGCGGCGCACGTGATCGGCGCGGTCGAAGGCGCGCTGCGCACCGTCGGGCACCTGGCCGTCGATGGCGTATGGAAGCTCGGTGCGGCAACGCGTTTTTCCTGGTACGTGATCAGCCGCTCGCGTGAGAGCATCCGCCGGCCGCAGCTCACCCTGAACGAGATCTACTTCAGCGGCACGCTGTCTCTGATCATCATCGTGGTCTCGGGGATGTTCGTCGGTTTGGTGCTCGGGCTGCAGGGATACGAGACGCTCAAGCGGTACGGATCGTCGGAGGCGCTGGGCACGCTGGTTGCCCTGGCGCTAGTGCGCGAGCTCGGCCCCGTGGTGTCCGCGCTGCTGTTCGCGAGCCGCGCCGGGTCCGCGATCACCGCCAAGATCGGCATCATGAAGGCGACGGAACAGCTCTCGGCCATGGAGATGATGGCGGTGGATCCGTTCGCGCGCGTGCTGTCCCCGATTTTCTGGGGCGGTGTCATCTCGATGCCGCTGCTGGCGGCGATCTTCAGCGCGATGGGTGTGTTCGGCGGGTACGTCATCGGTGTGGTCATCATCGGCGTGGACTCCGGCGCCTTCTGGTCCCAGATGCAAGCGAACGTGGATCTGCGCGAGGACATCTTGAACGGAGTGATCAAGAGCGCCGTGTTCGGCGTCGCCGTGACCCTGATCGCCTTGTTCGAAGGCTACGATGCTCCGCCCACGGCGGAGGGCGTCTCGTACGCCGTCACACGCACCGTAGTCACCTCGGCGCTGGCCGTGCTGGCGCTGGATTTCGTTCTCACCTCCTTCATGTTCACCGGGCTCTGACCATGAAACGCACGACAGTAGACTTGTGGGTTGGCGTCTTCGTCACCGCGGGCCTGATATCGCTGCTGACACTGGCGCTCAAAGTGGGCAATGCGACCAGCGTGTCTGCCGCCGATTCGTACACGGTCGTGGCGCAATTCACCAATATCGGCGGCCTCAAGCCGCGCGCGCCGGTGAAGAGTGCCGGGGTGGTCGTCGGGCGCGTAGACGGTATCGCATTCGACGATCAGAATTTCCTGGGCAAGGTGACCTTGCATATCGATAAGCGCTACAAGTTTCCAAAGGACACCTCTGCGTCGATCTTGACCTCCGGCCTGTTGGGTGAACAATACGTCGGGCTCGACGCGGGTGCCGATGCGGTCAATCTGAAAGACGGCGACCAGATCAAGCTCACACAGTCGGCCGTCGTGTTGGAGAAGTTGATCGGCCAATTCTTGTACGGCAAGGCGGCCGAAGGCGGCGAGAAGAAGTAGGCGGTGTCGGGTTGCGTTTCACGACGGCGGCTCTACAACGGTCGGCTAACACGGCGAGAGGAGCATCTCGGGGATGACTGCGGCTGATGCACGGCAAGCGGCGAGCGGCCTGGCGCTGGTGCTCGCGCTCTGGGGGTCGGGCTCGACACTGGCCCAGGAAGCGCCGGACGTAGTGGTGAAGCAGGTTGCGGCCCAGGTGGTGACGGCGCTGCGGGAGGACCCGGATCTGCGCTCGGGCAATCCAGCCAAGATGGCCCAACTCATCGAGCAGGTGATCGCGCCGCACTTCGACTTCGAGCGGATGACGCGCCTGGCGGTGGGACGCGCCTGGAGGCAGGCCAGCCCGGACCAGCGCAAGGCGCTGATCGAGGAGTTCCGCACCTTGTTGATTCGCTCCTACAGCACCGCCTATTCCTCGTACAAGACCATCGTGGTCAACGTGAAGCCGCTTCGGCTGCAGGGCGGCGAGGACGATGTGCAGGTCAAGTCCGAGATCAAGCTGCCGGGCGACACGCCGCCAATCAGCGTCGACTACAGCATGTACAAGTCGTCGGCCGAGTGGAAGGTGTATGACGTGACGGTGGACGGGGTCAGCCTAGTCACTACCTATCGCAGCACCTTCGCGGAAGAGATCCAGCAGAACGGGATCGATGGACTGATCAAGTCCCTGCGGGACAAGAACGCGCAGCCGTTCGGGACGGCGAGGAAGCAGCAGTAGACGTCGACCGGCGATGATCGACTTTGCCGACGGGCGTTATTGTCTGCGGGGTCCGGTGACCTTGGCCAACGTTGGGCAGCTCATGGAGGACGGGCGGCGTCGATTTGACGGGTCGAGCGTGCGGGTCGACCTCTCGGGCGTGACCGAGGCCGACTCGTCGGCGATCGGGCTGCTGCTGGGCTGGGCACGCGAGGCGGCTGCGCGCGGTGCGACGATCCAGTTCGAAAATCCCACCGAGAACCTCGAAACTCTGATCGGCCTGTATCAAGTCGGCGAGTTCCTGCCCCGCATCCGTCGCTAACGCCGCGCCGCGGTCCGCTCCCTGACCGGTCATGCAGTTTGCGATCCAGATCCAGCAGGTACACAAGCGTTTCGGCTCGGTCCAGGCGCTAGACGGAGTAAGCCTGCAGATCGAGCACGGAGAGTTCTTCGGCTTGCTCGGTCCGAACGGCGCCGGCAAGACCACGCTGATCAGCATCCTCGCGGGGTTGGCACGTGCCGACGCAGGCAGCTTGACCGTGATGGGGTTCGACGTCGTTCGCGACTACCGACGCGCCAGGCGCTCGCTCGGCGTCGTTCCGCAGGAGCTCGTATTCGACCCGTTCTTCACCGTTCGCGAGACGCTGCGCATCCAGTCGGGGTACTTCGGGTTGCGCGATAACGAAGAGTGGATCGACGAGATCATTTCTCGCCTGGACCTCGCCGACAAGGCCGATGCCAACATGCGCCAGCTCTCGGGTGGCATGAAGCGACGCGTCCTCGTGGCGCAAGCTCTGGTTCACCGCCCGCCGGTGATCATTCTCGACGAACCCACAGCAGGGGTGGACGTGGAGCTGCGCCAGGGTCTGTGGCGCTTCGTGAGGGAGCTGAACCGGGCCGGCCACACGATCGTGCTGACGACGCACTACCTGGAGGAAGCCGAGGCGCTGTGCGGTCGCATCGCCATGCTCAAGCAGGGGCGCATCGTTGCCCTCGACACCACGCGCAATCTCCTGCGCGGAGTTTCGGGCATTCACGTCCAGTTGCGGCTCGCTCCCGATCGGGTCCCCGCCGCGCTCAGCGCGCGGGTGGTGGGACAAGAGGGCGCGAGCCGCATCTTCGCCTTGGACCGCTATGCCCAGATCGAGCACGTGCTGGCCCAGCTTCGTGCCGAGGGGGTCGAGGTGCAGGAGATGGAAGTCCTGCAGGCGGACCTGGAAGATGTGTTCGTACAGATGATGCGTCGCGGATAAGCAGATGACCGGATCACGAGAACGCACGATCGAGCGCGTCCACGCTGATGCAGCCTCGCTGCGTCGATCCATGGAATCCGGGTTTCGCACCCTTTTGCACAAGGAGCTGCTGCGGTTTTGGAAGGTGAGCTTCCAAACCCTCGCCGCGCCCGTGCTGAGCGCGTTGCTGTACCTGCTGATCTTTGCGCAGGTTCTCGAATCGCGCGTGCAGGTGTACCCAGGCGTCGGATATACGGTATTCCTCGTCCCCGGTTTGGCAATGATGTCTCTGCTGCAAAACGCCTTCGCCAACAGCTCGTCCAGCTTGATCCAGTCCAAGATCACGGGCAACATCATCTTCGTCCTGCTCACTCCGCTGTCTCCCCTGGAGATCTTTCTCGCTTACGTAGCGGCGGCCGCGGTGCGCGGAGTGTTGGTGGGTACAGCGGTGCTGGTGGCGGCCGGCTGCTTCGCGCACGTGTCCGTAGGGCACCCGCTGTGGGCATTCACGTTTGCGCTGCTGGGAGGTTGCATCCTCGGCGCGCTGGGGATCGTCGCCGCGATCTGGGCGGACAAATTCGATCAGCTCGCGACATTCCAGAACTTTCTCATCGTCCCGCTCACGTTCCTGGCCGGCGTGTTCTACTCCGTGCACTCGCTGCCGGTATTTTGGCAGCGGGCCTCGCACCTGAACCCGTTCTTCTATATGGTGGATGGGTTTCGCTACGGGTTCTTCGGTCGCAGCGACGTCGCACCGCTGGTGAGCCTGGCCGTGGTGATCGGTTTCCTGCTTGCGCTCTCCGGCATTGCGCTCGGATTGTTGCGCTCGGGCTACAAGCTGCGCCACTGAGTGGCCGGCCGGGCGCGGATACAATAGCCAAGTTGACGGGAGATACGACTTGATCGAACCGGAAGATGTGAAGCGTTTCATCGAGGAGAAGCTGGATTGCGAGCATGTGGAGGTGATCGGCGACGGCCAGCATTTCGAGGCCGTGATCGTGAGCGCCGGCTTCCGCGGCAAGTCTCGCGTGCAGCAGCACCAGCTGGTGTACCGCGCGCTGGGAGACCGTATGCGCGAGCAGATCCACGCGCTGTCGATGAGGACGCTGACGCCCGAGGAATGGGCGGCGCGCTCAGGCGCTTGATGGCATGGACAAGCTGGTAATCAACGGCGGCGTCCCGCTGGAGGGCGAGATCCGCATCTCTGGCGCCAAGAATGCGGCACTGCCGATTGTGTGTGCAGCGATCCTGACGCCGGAGACGTTGCGCGTGCAAAATGTTCCGCACCTGCGCGACGTCACCACCATCCTGTCCCTGCTGGCGCAGATGGGAGTCGAGTTCTCTCTGGACGAGCGCGGGACGGTCAGCCTCACCGCCGCCAATCTGCACACGCGGGTCGCACCTTACGAGCTGGTGAAGACGATGCGCGCGTCGGTGCTGGTTCTGGGACCGCTGGTCGCGCGCTTCGGCGATGCGCGCGTGTCGCTGCCAGGCGGTTGCGCGATCGGGTTGCGCCCCGTCGACCAGCACATCAAGGCCCTGCAGGCCATGGGAGCGCAGATCGCGATCGAGCATGGATACATCCACGCCACCGCGGATCGACTCGTGGGAGCGCGAATTGTGATGGATTTGGTCACCGTGACCGGAACCGAGAACGTCATGATGGCCGCAACGCTTGCGGAGGGCACCACTGTCATCGAAAACGCGGCGCGCGAGCCGGAAGTCGTGGATCTGGCCGATTGCCTGATCGCGATGGGCGCCCGGATCTCGGGACATGGCACCGACGTGATCACGGTGGAGGGGGTGGCTCGGCTGCACGGTACCACCTATCGGGTGATGCCCGACCGCATCGAGACCGCTACGTTCCTCGTCGCCGCGGCCGCCACCGGCGGGGATATCCGACTCAAGAGCGCGCGTCCGGATGTCCTCGACGCGGTGCTCAGCAAGCTGGAGGAGGCCGGCGCCAGAGTCGAGAGCGGTGCGGATTGGCTGGGCTTGCGCGGCAACGGCGAACTGAAATCAGCCAGCATCCGGACCGCGCCGTATCCGGCATTCCCCACGGACATGCAAGCCCAGTTCATGGCGCTGAACGCGGTGGCCCGCGGGACGGCGGTGATGACCGAGACCGTGTTCGAGAACCGCTTCATGCATGTGCAGGAGCTCAGGCGCTTAGGCGCCGACATCGAGGTGGAGGGGAACACCGCGGTCGTCCGTGGCGTCTCGGTGCTCGACGGCGCGACGGTGATGGCCACCGACCTTCGCGCTTCCGCCTGTCTGGTCGTGGCGGGCCTCGTTGCCGGTGGCGAAACCGTGGTCGACCGGGTCTATCACCTGGACCGCGGCTACGAGTGCATCGAAGAGAAACTGTCCCAGCTGGGAGCCAGGATCAAGAGGACGCGTTGAAGCCCGTCACGCCGGGCCGCGAGTGCGGTGCAACCGCTTCCGCTGCCGGCTAGCCCGCCCGCTGCCGAAACCCCAGTCTGCATCGGTCCGGACCCTGGCGCAGGCGCCGATCTTGCCCGCGCGCGCCCGGAGACGCGTCCGGCAGGGACCCGGGTGGGCTGCGGTAGAATCTTCGATTTCAGCCGAGCACCCGCTTGTGAACCGCATCACCATTGCCCTTTCCAAGGGGCGCATCTTCGACGAGACGGTTCCGCTGCTGGAGGCGGCCGGCGTGCGCCCGAGCGAGGACCCGGAGGCCTCCCGGCGGCTGATCATCGGGACCGCTCGTGCCGATGTGAACATCATCATCGTCCGTGCCTACGATGTTCCGACCTACGTGCGCTATGGTGCAGCCGACATGGGCATCGCCGGGAAGGACGTACTGTACGAACAGGGTTCGGAAGGGCTGTATCAGCCGCTCGACCTCAAGATCGCTCGATGCAGGCTGATGGTGGCCGCGCCGGCCGGATTCGACTATGCCGCTGCGGTACGCCAAGGGGCCCGGCTGCGGGTCGCGACGAAGTATCTGAAGGCGGCGCGCGAGCACTTCGCGGCGAAGGGCGTGCATGTGGATCTGATCAAGCTGTACGGGTCGATGGAGCTCGCTCCGCTGGTCGGGCTGGCCGATGCCATCGTCGATCTCGTGAGCACCGGCAATACCCTGCGAGCCAACAATTTGTTGGCAGTCGAGGAGATCATGCCCGTCAGTGCGCGTCTGATCGTCAATCAGGCGGCGCTCAAGCTCAAGGACGACGTCATTCAGCCCTTGCTCGACGCTTTCGCGCGCGCGGTGGACGCCGGTCATCCCCATGCTGTCGCTTAGCCGGCTGGACAGCGCCAGCGCGGACTTTCCCGCGCAATTGGAGCGCCTGCTCGCCTTCGACGGTGGGCAGGACGAGCGCATCGACCGTGCCGTTGCCGCCATCCTCGCCGACGTCAAGCAGCGTGGCGATGCCGCAGTGCTCGAGCACACACGCCGCTTGGACCGGCTCGATGTTTCCAGCGTGGGATCGCTATCGGTTCCGCAGGCAGAGCTGGAGCGCGCGCTCCAACGTCTGCCACAGGCGCAGCGCGACGCCTTGGAACAGGCGGCCGCGCGCATCCGTGCCTATCATGAGCGGCAGGTAGCGGAGTCCTGGAGCTATGCGGAACCCGACGGCACGCGACTCGGCCAGCAGGTCACGCCGCTCGACCGGGTGGGCATCTACGTGCCCGGGGGCAAGGCCGCCTACCCCTCTACCGTGCTGATGAACTCGCTGCCTGCGAGAGTTGCGGGCGTGCGCGAGCTGGTGATGGCCGTCCCTACGCCCGGCGGCGAGAGAAGCGACCTCGTGCTCGCCGCCGCCGCCGTGTGCGGCATCGATCGCGTGTTCACCATGGGCGGGGCGCAGGCGATCGGCGCTCTGGCCTATGGTACGGAGACTGTCCCGCAGGTGGACAAGATCGTCGGTCCGGGAAATGCGTACGTGGCCGCGGCCAAGCGGCGCGTGTTCGGGGTCGTCGGAATCGATATGATCGCCGGCCCGTCGGAAATCCTGGTGATCAGTGACGGGTCCGGCAATCCGGACTGGGTCGCGATGGATCTGTGCGCGCAAGCGGAGCACGACGAGATGGCGCAGGCCATCTTGCTCTGTCCCGACTCCGGATTCATCGATGCGGTGCAAGCCAGCATCGAGCGCCAGCTGGATGGCATGCCGCGCAGGGACGTGATCCGCGCCTCGTTGTCGGGACGCGGGGCCCTGATTCGGGTACGCGATCTGGAGCAGGCTTGCGATCTCGCCAACCACATCGCGCCGGAGCACCTCGAGCTGTCGGTGGAGTCGGCGGAGCGCTGGCTGCCGCGCATCCGCCATGCGGGAGCCGTGTTCCTCGGGCGCTACTCGTCCGAAGCGCTCGGCGATTACTGCGCCGGCCCGAATCACGTCCTCCCCACCGGGCGTACCGCTCGCTTCTCTTCGCCGCTCGGGGTCTACGACTTTCAGAAGCGCACCAGCGTGATCCAGGTGTCCCGTGAGGGCGCGCACAAGCTCGGGCGAATCGCGGCTGAGCTGGCCGTGGGCGAAGGGCTGCCCGCGCATGCCAGCTCGGCGCGGTACCGATTGCATGAATAGGGCCGCGATGCCGGACAACAGCCCGCAGACGCTGATCCGCGACGAGATCCGGGCCCTGTCCGCTTACCACGTGCCGGACAGCCGCGGTTTCGTCAAGCTGGACGCGATGGAGAACCCCTACCGCCTGCCGTTGGACCTGCGCGCCGAGCTGGGCCAGCTCGCGGCGGACGCGAGCCTGAACCGCTACCCGGACCCGGGCGCGCATCGGCTCAAGCAGCAGTTGCGGGCGGCGCTGGACGTTCCGGCAGGAATGGACCTGTTGCTCGGCAACGGCTCCGATGAGCTCATTCAGATCCTGGCGCTTGCGGTCAACCGTCCTGGCGCCACGCTGCTCGGCGTCGACCCCTCGTTTGTCATGTTCCGGATGATCGCGACGATCGTCGGCTTGCGCTACGTGGGCGTCGCACTGCGCCCCGATTTCAGTCTGGATTTGCCGGCTCTTCTGGCCGCCGTACAAGAGCACCGGCCGGCACTCACCTTCATCGCTTTTCCCAATAACCCGACCGGGAATCTGTTCGACCCCGAGGCTGTGCGTGTGCTCATCGGAGCGTCTCCTGGGCTCGTCGTGATCGACGAGGCTTACCACGCCTTCGCCGGCAAGAGTTTCCTTGCCGAGCTGCATCGGTTTCCCAACCTGCTGGTCATGCGCACCTTGTCGAAGCTGGGCCTCGCGGGGTTGCGACTGGGGATGCTGATCGGCCGGGCGGAGTGGCTCATCGAGCTCGATAAGCTGCGCCTGCCCTATAATGTGAACGTGCTTACGCAGCAGCTCGCCGCGTGCGTGCTGGAGCGCGTCGACGTGCTGGAGGGGCAGGCGGCCGCAATCCGCAGCGAGCGCTCCAAGGTGCTGGCCGCGTTGAGCGTGATCCCCGATATCCGCGCCTTTGCGACTGATGCCAACTTCATTCTGTTTCGTGCGCCTTCGGCCGATACGGTCTTCGGCGGCCTCAAAGCGCGCGGTGTGCTGATCAAGAACTTGAACGGATCGCATCCCGCCTTGACCGATTGCTTGCGCGTGACGGTGGGCACACCGGAGGAGAACGGCCGCTTCCTGGATGCGCTCCGGCAAAGCCTTCCTCAGCACGCCTAACTCGCGCCCCAACCGGCTCCGCTGCGAAGCGAATGCGCCAGGCCACGATAAACCGCAACACCCTGGAAACCAAGATCAGCGTCAAGCTCGACCTCGATGGCGCGGGCAAAGGCGTGCTGTCGACCGGCATTGGCTTCTTCGACCACATGCTCGAGCAGGTCGCGCGTCACGGGATGCTGGATCTCGACATCACCGCGAGCGGGGACTTGCATATCGACGCGCATCACACGGTAGAGGACGTGGGAATCAGCTTTGGCCAGGCGTTTGCGCGTGCGCTCGGCGACAAGAAGGGCATCCGCCGCTACGGGCACGCGTACGTTCCGCTCGACGAGGCGCTTTCGCGCGTGGTGGTGGATCTGTCGGGTCGGCCCGGGCTGGAGTACAACATCCTGTTCAGCCGTGCACTGATCGGCGAGTTCGACGTGGACCTGATCCACGAGTTCTTCCAAGGCTTCGTCAACCACGCGCTCATTACGCTGCATGTGGACAATCTCAAGGGCAAGAATGCGCACCACCAGGCGGAAACGGCTTTCAAGGCGTTCGGTCGCGCGCTGCGCATGGCCGTCGAGCCCGACCCACGCATGCAAGACATGGTGCCCTCGACCAAGGGGACGCTCTGACCGGGCGGCGACGCTCAATCGCTTCGGCTGCGGCCTGCAATGATCGACATCGCGGTGATCGACTATGGCATGGGGAACCTGCGCTCCGTGTCCAAGGCCGTCGAGCACGTGGCGCCGGGGCTGACGGTGGTCGTGACGAGCGACCCACAGCAGGTGCGTGATGCCCGGCGCGTCGTGTTCCCCGGCCAGGGCGCGATGCCCGATTGCATGCGCGAGCTGGATGCCAGGGGCTTGCGGCCGGCCGTGCTCGATGCGGCGCGCGACAAGCCCTTTCTCGGCATCTGCATCGGGCTGCAGATGCTGTTCGACGCGAGCGAAGAGGGCGATGTGTCGGGGCTCGGGTTACTCGAGGGTCGCGTCGTCCGGTTTGCCCCCGAGCGGATGGTCGGCCCGGACGGAGCCAAGCTCAAGGTGCCGCACATGGGATGGAACCAGGTGCAGCATACATTCGAGCATCCGCTATGGGCCGGCATCCCCCAGGGTAGTCGCTTCTACTTCGTGCACAGCTATTATCCCGTGCCGCGTGATCGTTCGATGATTGCGGGTTACAGCTTCTACCCCGCACCGTTCACATGCGCTGTGGCAACGCGCAATCTGTTTGCCGTGCAATTTCATCCGGAGAAGAGCCAGGAGGCCGGACTTCGACTCCTCGCCAATTTTGTCCGATGGGACGGCCGCTGCCCGTCCGTCGCGCGCACGGAGGAACTGCCACTTGCCGAATGGTAGAAGCCATGGGCGCTTCCGAAGGCGACCCGCAACCCGAGGTTGGCACAGAGCTCAGGTAGCGGACCATGGACGGGTCGGGCCGGGACGCGGGGAAGCGCCGCGGAGCGGGATTTTTCCCCCGACGGGGTTCGATGTATGATTAGCTCAGTTGACCCTGCCTACCTGCCCGGCGCGGCCCGTTTCCCACCCCCCGATTTCCGTCTCCTGCTGTCTGCTGCATGCTGATCATTCCGGCAATTGACCTGAAAGATGGGCATTGCGTGCGCCTGAAGCAGGGCGCCATGGACCAGGTCACGGTGTTCTCCGACGACCCGGCGGCCATGGCGAGACACTGGACCAAACTCGGCGCACGGCGTTTGCATCTGATCGACCTCAACGGCGCGGTTGCCGGCAGGCCCAAGAACGAGGCGGCGATCAAGGCGATCGTCGCGGCGGTCGGGGACGCGATCCCGATCCAGCTCGGCGGTGGGATACGCGACCTCGACACGATCGAACGGTATATGGATGACGGCATCCACTACGTCATCGTCGGCTCCGCCGCGGTGAAGACGCCCGGCTTCCTGCATGACGCGTGCTACGCATTTCCGGGGCACGTGATGGTGGCCCTGGATGCCAAGGACGGGAAAGTCGCGCTCGACGGCTGGTCCAAGATGACCGGTCACGACGTGATCGACCTGGCAAAGAAGTTCCAGGACTATGGCGTAGAGGCGATCATCCACACGGACATCAGCCGCGACGGGATGCTGACAGGACTGAACATCGCAGCCACAGTGGACTTGGCGCGCGCCGTGTCGGTGCCGGTGATCGCGAGCGGCGGTGTGAGCAGCCTGGAGGATGTGAAGGCCTTGTGCGAGGTCGCGCGGGAAGGCATCGTGGGCGCCATCACCGGCCGCGCGTTGTACGAAGGAAAGCTCGACTTCGTCGAAGCGCAGAAGCTCGCCGATACACTCGCACCCGAGCAGTAGTCGCGCCGCCTCGTTCCCTGTGCCGGTGCAACGCCGGGCCGGTGGGGCACGAGGAGCAGCAGTCGAGCGGCACCGATCAGATCAGCCATGGGGCTTGCCAAGCGCATCATTCCGTGTCTCGACGTCACCGCGGGACGCGTCGTCAAAGGAGTGAACTTCGTCGGCTTGCGGGATGCCGGCGATCCGGTCGAGATCGCACGCCGCTACGACGAGCAGGGGGCCGACGAGCTCTGCTTCCTCGACATCACCGCGAGCTCGGATGGGCGCGGCCTGATCCTCGGGATCGTCGAGGCGGTGGCCTCTCAGGTGTTCATCCCCCTTACGGTGGGCGGCGGTGTGCGCTCGGTGGCGGATGTACGCAGCCTGCTCAATGCGGGCGCGGACAAGGTCAGCATCAACACCGCGGCCGTCAACGATCCGCAGTTGGTGGCCGAGGCGAGCGGCAAGGTCGGTTCTCAGTGCATTGTCGTGGCGATCGACGCCAAGCGTGTGGCGGGCTCCGACGCGCTGCGTTGGGAGGTCTATACCCATGGCGGACGCCGTCCTACCGGACTGGACGCTTTGGAGTGGGGGATCCGAGTGCAGGAACTGGGTGCCGGAGAGATCCTGCTCACGAGCATGGACCGGGACGGGACGCGACATGGTTTTGACTTGGAACTCACGCGCGCCTTTTCCGACGCCCTCGACGTGCCGATCATCGCCAGTGGGGGGGTGGGCAACTTGGATCACCTGGTCGAAGGCGTGCTGCGCGGTCATGCCGATGCAGTGCTGGCGGCGAGCATCTTTCACTACGGCGAGTACACGGTGCGTCAGGCCAAGGAGCGGATGGCCGCGCACCAAATCGAAGTCCGGATGTGAGTCGGCCATCCACGGACCTCGCTGCGACCACGGAGGCCCGCACTGTGCCAGCGGATTTTCGATCGCTCGCCAGCTGTCTGCTCGGAGGGACCTGGTCCCCGGCGCTCTAGCGAACCCGCGCTCGCGGACGAATTTCTCGCCCGCGAGCGACTCCTACGAAGAGACGATATCGTGAGCTCGAAGCGGAACGACGACCCTGCCTGGATGGACGAGATCCTGTGGGACGAGGGCGGATTGGTTCCGGCCATCGCTCAGGACGAGGCCAGCGGTCGAGTCTTGATGCTTGCCTGGATGAACCGAGAAGCCCTGGCGCTCACCGTGCAGACGGGAGAGGCTCACTACTGGTCGCGCTCACGCGGGCGGCTGTGGCGCAAGGGCGAGCAGTCCGGGCACGTGCAGAAAGTGAAAGACCTGCGGTTGGACTGCGATGGAGACGCGCTGCTGTTGAGCGTGGAGCAGGTCGGCGGCATCGCCTGCCATACGGGTCGGGAGCGATGCTTCTTCCGGCGCTACGCTGAGGGACGGTGGAGCGTGACCGAAGCGGTGTTGCAAGACCCGGCGCAGATCTACCGCACCTGAACGGGCCGGGATTCGCGGAGTCTCCATCCATGATCGATGCTTCTATCCTCAAGCGCCTCGCACAGACCATCGAGTCGCGCAAGGGCGCCGATCCGTCCTCATCATATGTCGCGCAGCTCATGGCCCGCGGCAACGACGCCATCCTGAAGAAGGTCGGCGAGGAGGCGGCCGAGACGCTCCTGGCCGGGAAGGACGGTGATAAACTGCATATCGTTCGGGAGACTGCGGACCTGTGGTTTCACACCCTGGTGATGCTCAGCTTCCATGGGCTAGGCCCGGACGACGTGCTCGCGGAGCTACGGCGCCGCGAGGGGATCTCCGGGATCGATGAGAAGGCCTCGCGGCAACCATGAGCCCGGGGCGTGGAACCGCGGTTGCGCGCCCTGCGCCGGGTCTTACACTCCCAAGGACCTGCAGTGGCGGTCCTTCGGGAGGCTGCTGAAAGGGCACCAAACCGCTCCGAGGCAGCATAACGACGAACATGCAAGACGTGAACTGCATTTTTTGCCGGATCGTTCGGGGCGAGATCCCTTCCCGGAAGATCTATGAGGACGACGAAGTACTGGCATTCCACGATATTCACCCGTTGGCGCCGGTACATTTTCTGATTATTCCGAAGTCGCACGTGCCGTCCATGATGGAACTCGGAGAGCGCGATCGGGATGTGTTCGGCAAGATCATGGTGCTGGTGCCCAAAATCGCGCGGGAACAGGGGGCACAGGACGGATTCCGGTTGATCGTCAACACCGGGCGTGTGGGACGGCAGGAGGTGAACCACGTTCACCTTCACGTCATCGGCGGGGGCGAGCCGCTCGGCGCCATGCTTCCGCGGCCCAGACCGTGACGAATTCGGTAGAACTGTAGAGGAGCAACGACATGGGCGGGTTAAGTATCTGGCACTGGTTGATCGTGCTGGTCGTGGTGGTGCTGATCTTCGGCACCAAGAAGCTGCGCAACCTCGGCGCGGATCTGGGCGGTGCTGTGCGCGGGTTCAAGGAAGGGATGAAGACCGAAGAGGAACGGGAAGCGCCCCAGTCCAGCGCCAAGCTCGAGCACACGGCCACGGGACAAACCATCGAAGGCGAAGTCAAGGAAAAGACGAAGTCCTGAGCTGCAGATCCGAGCGCTGTCGCGGGAGCTGATCCGTGCTGGGGATCGATTTCTGGGAATTCGTCGTGATCGGCGTTGTCGCGCTCGTCGTCCTGGGTCCGGAACGTTTGCCACGGCTGGCGCGCACCGCGGGTCATCTACTCGGGCGCTTTCAGCGCTATGTGGCCGACGTCAAAGCCGAGATCAACCGGGAGATGGAACTGACCGAGCTGAAGAAGCTGCAGTCCTCGGTCGAGGATGCTGCGCGCTCTATCGAGAACACGGTCCGCAGTGAGATGCACGATGCACAGAAGGAATTCCGCGAAGCCGAGACCGCGCTGTCGCAGGCGGACGAGGAGCTGAAGAAGACCACCGAGGAGTTCAGGAAGGCGACTGCGGAGATCCCGATGCCACACATGGGCGCGGGTCCCAAATTGCTCTCGGAGCCCGCCACCAACGCCGAAAACGTCGCGAAGCCGGCCGAGTCTGGGGACGCTGGTGCGCATGGCGCAGCGCTCGAGCGCAGCTCCGAGGCCGCGGCTTCCGGGTCCAAAGAGCCTCCGGTAGATGAAGTGGACACCCCATCGCCTCAGCTCGAACTGGGCTTCGAGCGTGCGACGCAGAGGCAGAACTGATCTCACACCGGGCCGGTCCGTGATCGGTCCGGTTCCTCTCGCTGAGACCCCTGGTACAACGTGAGCGAACAAGAGGCGGGCCAGGAAACCTTCCTGTCGCATTTGATCGAGCTGCGCAATCGACTGCTATGGTCGGTCATTGCGGTGGTCGTGGCCTTTGTTTGCCTCGCCCCCTGGGCCAAGGACATCTACCATCTGGTTTCGCAGCCCATGCTGGCCCAGCTTCCAAAGGGCGGCAGAATGATCGCGACGGGGGTCACTACCCCGTTCTTCATCCCGTTCAAGATCACGTTCCTGGCCGCGGTGCTGGTGTCCCTACCCTTCCTCCTGTATCAAGTCTGGGCATTCGTCGCGCCCGGGCTGTATGCGCACGAGAAGCGCCTGGTCGCTCCGCTGGTAATCGCGAGCACGGTGCTGTTCGCGCTCGGAATGGCGTTCGCCTACTTCTTCGTATTCCCTGTGGTGTTCCGTGTGATGCGGACGTTCACACCCGAAGGTGTGGACTGGATGCCGGATATCGGCACCTATCTGAGTTTCGTGGTGAACATGTTCATCGCCTTCGGCGTCGCTTTCGAGGTGCCGATCGTGGTGATCCTGCTGGTCCGCATGGGCGTGGTATCGGTAGCCAAGCTCAAGGAGATGCGCCCGTACGTGATCGTTGGTGCGTTCGTCATCGCCGCGGTCGTGACACCGCCCGATGTCACCTCGCAGCTGCTGCTCGCCCTTCCGCTGTGCTTGCTCTACGAAGCCGGGCTCCTGGTTGCGAGCTTCATGGCGCGCTCCAAGCCAGACGAGCTCGCCTCGGAGTACCAGAAAGAGTAACGGGGCGCGGGTCGAGCGCTCGTGCAGCCGCGGGGCAGGGCCGCGGAGGCGTCCACGCTGAATCGGTCATCGCTCCTGTTCCTGCCGCGGGCGCGGTCGAGGGCGCTTGCCGACTGTGAGCTTCATCGACACCTCGGTGTTGTTGCGCACGACCTTCAAGGTGGCCGTCTTCCCGGGCGCGGCTTCCGCGACGAGGTTCAGCATCACGGAGGAATCGGCCACCGCGGCGCCATCGACCTCGGTCAGCACATCGCCTGGGCGGACTCCCGAGCGGTCCGCCGGTCCGCCCCGAACCACCCCCGCGATCAGCACCCCCTTGGTGCTGGGCAGCTTGAACGACTCGGCCAGCTCGGGGGTGATGTCCTGGACCTCGACCCCGATCCAGCCCCGCGTGACCGAGCCGCTGGCGACGATTTGCTCCATCACATGGTGCGCGAGGTTTCCGGGGATGGCAAAGCCGATCCCCATCGAGCCCCCGCTTTGCGAGTAGATCGCCGTGTTGATCCCGATCAAGTTGCCGCCCGAGTCCACCAGCGCGCCGCCCGAGTTGCCTGGGTTGATGGCGGCGTCCGTCTGGATGAAGTTCTCGAACGTGCTGATGCCCAGGTGCGTGCGTCCCAGCGCGCTCACGATGCCCTGGGTCACGGTCTGGCCCACGCCGAATGGATTTCCAATCGCGAGCACCACGTCGCCTACGCTGACCTGGTCGAGCCGCCCAAAGCTGATCGCAGGCAGGTTCCTCAGATTGACTTTGAGCACGGCGAGGTCGCTCTCGGGGTCGCTGCCCACGACCTTAGCCTTTGCTTGGCGGCCGTCGTTGAAGGCGACCTCGATCTCGTCCGCGGCTTCGACTACATGGTGGTTGGTGAGGATGTAGCCGTCTTGCCGGACGATCACCCCGGAGCCGAGACTGGAGCTGCGCTGCGTATCGTCGCCGAGCTGGTCACCGAAGAAGCGACGAAACCACGGATCGTCCGTGAACGGGTTCCGCGGGGCCCGCGCCTCTTTGCTGGTGAAGATGTTGACCACCGACGGCATCGCCTTGTGGGCCGCAGGGCTATAGGATCCGAGCGCCTTTACCGGCGAGCGCACCTCCTTCGGAGACGGGGGCGCCTTCGGTGCCCCGATGGAGGTCAACAGATCCGGCCGCAGGGTCTGGACCACCAACAGGATGGCTAAAGTGACCGTCGTGGCCTGGGCGAACACGAGCCAGAGCTTGCGCATACAATGATGGGAGGCCGCGAGGCGGGCGGCTATGCCGAGCAGGTTGATGTGAAACGCAAATTATATTCCCGAACGCCCGTTCGACCGCCCGCGCTGCGCGCCAAAGGCACCATCGGGGTTGCCCGCCTGCGAGATATGCGCTTGTTTGACAAGCACTAACGGTTCCCGTAAGATCCGCCGCTTTCCGCGACTGCGGTCGCGAGCCACCGGTCCCGAGGCCATTCCTTCGATGAAGACCTTCTCTGCCAAGGCGCACGAGGTAAAACGCGATTGGTATCTGATCGATGCCACCGACCGTGTGTTGGGGCGGCTCGCCGCCGAGGTTGCGCGGCGCCTGCGGGGCAAGCACAAGCCGGAATTCACCCCCCATGTGGATACCGGCGACTATATCGTGGTGGTCAATGCCGACAAGATCCGCGTCACGGGTCGCAAGCCGGAGCAGAAGCTCTATTATCGGCATAGCCAGTTTCCGGGCGGCCTGAAGAACACGACCTTTGCCAAGCTGCATACGCGCTTCCCCGAGCGGGCGGTCAAAAAAGCGGTGAAAGGGATGTTGCCCAAGGGCCCCTTGGGCAACGCGATGTATCGCAAGCTCAAGGTCTATGCGGGCCCCGCGCACCCGCACTCGCCGCAGCAGCCACGAGAGCTCAAGTTCTAAGCGCTTCCAGGGATCCCGATATGGCAACTCAGCAACACTATTACGGCACCGGCCGGCGGAAAAGCGCCATCGCGCGTGTCTTTCTTCGCCCCGGCAAGGGCCAGATCACGGTGAACGGCAAGCCGGTGGATGAGTTCTTCTCACGCGAGACCGGCCGCATGATCGTGCGCCAACCGCTGGAGGTCGCGAATCACCTGTCGACCTTCGACATCATGGTCAACGTCAAGGGCGGCGGTGAATCCGGGCAAGCGGGCGCCGTGCGCCACGGCATCACGCGCGCTCTGATTCACTACGACAGCGCCCTGAAGCCGGCGCTGAAGAAGTCCGGCCTTGTGACGCGGGACGCACGGGAGGTCGAGCGCAAGAAAGTCGGCCTCCACAAGGCGCGCCGGCGCAAGCAGTTCTCCAAGCGGTAAGCGCAGTTGCGCCGCCGTCAAAGCCGCCTGCGGGCGGCTTTTTGTTTTTTCGGCAGCGCCCGATTTTGGGGTTATCATGCAGCCGTAGGGCAAAACCTAATCCAATGATTTGACGCGAGATTCCAGAATGGTTCGGGTCGGCATCATAGGCGGTAGCGGGTACGGCGGCGTGGAGCTGCTGCGGATCCTATCGAAGCACCCGCAAGCGCAGTTGGTCGCGATCACCTCGCGCAAGGAGGCCGGCATCCGCGTCGCAGACGCGTTCCCGAGTCTGCGGGGCAGCATCGACATGCACTTTTCGGATCCCTCCGCGACAGACTTCAGCGGATGCGATGTTGTGTTCTTCGCCACGCCGACCGGGGTAGCCATGCAGCAAGCTCCCATGCTGCTCGAGGTGGGAGTGCGCGTGATCGATCTCGCCGCGGATTTCCGCCTCCAGGACCTGCAGGAGTGGCAGAGATGGTACGGGACCCAGCATGCATGCCCCGCGCTGGTCCCAGAAGCCGTCTACGGCTTGCCCGAACTGAACCGCGAACGCATCTCCAAGGCCCGTATCGTCGGCGTGCCGGGCTGCTACGCGACCGCGATCCAGCTCGGTTTCTTGCCCATGGTAGAGGCGGGAGCGGTGGACGCGCTCGGGTTGATCGCCGACGCCAAATCCGGGGTCAGTGGGGCGGGGCGCCGCACGGAGGTGCATTTATTATTCGCCGAGGCGGCCGATAATCTGAAGGCGTACAGCGTTTCGGGACATCGGCACTTGCCAGAGATCCTGAGCGGGCTCACTCAGGCCGCGGGTCGTCGCGTGGAAGTGACGTTCATCCCGCACTTGACGCCGATGATCCGCGGAATCCACGCCACCCTTTACGCGCGGCTTACGAAGGAGGTGGACTTGCAAGCCTTGTACGAGCAGCGCTTCTCGCGCGAGCCGTTCGTCGACGTTCTGCCGGCCGGGAGCGAGCCCGATACCCGCTCCGTGCGCGGCGCAAACATGTGTCGGATTGCCGTGCACCGCCCGCGCGGCGGCGACACGGTCGTGGTCTTGTCGGTGATCGACAATCTGGTCAAGGGGGCTGCCGGGCAGGCGGTGCAGAACATGAACATCATGTTCGGTCTGGCGGAGAGCACGGGCCTGGAGGGGATTGCGTTGCTTCCGTGAGCCTGCTGCGACGGTTCAAGCGCAAGTTCGGGATCGCCGCGCGTCGCGTCGCGGTACATACGCGCGCGCCCTGGTATCTGAGATGGGGCCTCATCCTGGCCGGATTCACGTTCACGGCGGCAATGGGCTGGCTGGCTTTCGATGCTGGCCGGACGCTGGCTGGCTTTCAGAGCGGCAAGGCAGCCGCCGAGCAAACCCGCCTCATCGAGGAAATCGCGCATGTGCAGGACGAGAACGCCGAGCTGCGCAGTCAACTCGCCGCCCTGGAGCGCCAGACCCAGATTGACCAGGCCACACACGGCAACCTCGCCAACCAGATCAAGGCGCTCACCGACGAGAACGCGCTGCTGAAAGAGGATGTCGCGTTCTTCCAGACGCTGATGACCTCGGGCGGCGAGTCGGGCGGGGGCGGGATCAGCATCAACCGCTTCCGGGTTCGGCAGGACGCGCTGCCTGGCGAATATCGCTACCAGCTGTTGATCGTGCAGTCCCGCACCCGCAGCCGTGAGTTCCAGGGCAAGCTCCAGCTGGTCGTGAACCTGGAGCGCGAAGGCCAGCAGCAGGTCTTGGTCTTACCCCAGGGCGAGGAGAAGGGTGGCCCGTACAACCTGAGCTTCAAGTTCTATCAGCGGGTGGATGGGGTATTCCGGGTCCCGCCCGACGCGATGGTGAGGCGAGTCCAAGTCCGCGTCATGGAAAACGGGAGCGACACCCCGAAGTCTTCCCAGACGGTAAACCTTTCCTAGGAGGTGACAGAGCATGTTTGGTGGCAAGGCGAGCAAGCCGCAGAATCGCATCGACAGCCTGATCGGCGAGGGAACCACGATCGAGGGCAACGTCATATTCACCGGCGGGCTGCGCGTCGACGGCCGTGTCAAAGGAAATGTGCTGACGGCGGACGAGCAGCCGAGCACACTGGTGCTGAGCGAACGGGCCCGGGTCGAAGGCGAAATCCGCGTATCCCATGCGGTCATCAACGGCACGGTCGTGGGTCCGGTCCATGGAAACGAGTACGTGGAGTTGCAGGCGAAATGCAGCGTGACCGGGGATGTCCATTACCGCACGCTCGAGATCCAGCTTGGCGCCGTGGTGCAGGGCAGGCTGGTGCATCACGATGAGGCGCAGGGCGCCCAGATCGTGCCGGTCAAGGCCGTGGCTGGAGATTGATTCCCGGCCGGTTGACCCAATGTACGGTCCAGTGGATAATTTTTTGCTTGTGTGGTGTCAGGAGTACAGCCATGAACGCAGTGACTGAAATGCCCGCCCCTCTGATCTTCACCGACGCAGCCGCCAATAAGGTGCTGGAGCTCATCAACGAGGAAGGCAACCCCGCGCTCAAACTGCGTGTCTTCGTCAGCGGCGGTGGCTGTTCCGGCTTTCAGTACGGCTTCACGTTTGACGAGACTGCCAACGACGACGATACCTCGATGGTCAAGAACGGGGTGACGCTGCTGATCGATCCCATGAGCTACCAGTATCTGGTCGGCGCCGAGATCGACTATCAGGAGAGCATCGAGGGCGCCCAGTTCGTCATCAAGAACCCGAACGCGAGTTCCACTTGCGGCTGCGGGTCGTCATTCTCCGCCTGAAGCACACAAAGGACGCATCGGAAGGAGGGGGCGCAAGCCCCCTTTTTCATTGGCGCGAGCCGCGCCAACTGCTTCGGAATACGCGCCCGCGGCGATCAATTCATCGCCGCGAGGTTCATGCCGTGGATCAGGTTGAGCCGGTCGAGGAGGGCGCGCGAGCCCTCTTCGAACGCGCTCTTGACCTGTGTTGTGATCGGAGGTCCCGGCGGGGAGGCGAGGCGAAGCGGATTCTGATGCAGTCCGTTCACGCGGAACTCGTAGTGCAGGTGCGGGCCCGTGGCAAGCCCGGTGCTTCCGACGTAGCCGATGATGTCGCCCTGGTTGACGTGCTGGCCGACCCGCAGCCCACGGGCGAAGGCCGAGAGATGGCCGTAGGCCGTGCCGTAGCCGTTCGCGTGACGCAGCAGGATCAGGTTGCCGTAACCTCCCTGTCGCCCGACAAACTGGACGTAGCCATCCGCCGTGGCCTTCACACGCGCGCCGGTAGGCGCCGCATAGTCCACCCCTTTGTGCTCGCGCCAGATCTGCAGGATCGGATGGAAGCGGGAGGTGGAGAAGCCCGAGCTGATGCGCGAAAACTCCAGCGGCGAGCGCAGAAATGCCTTGCGCATGTTCTTGCCGTCGGGGGTGTAGTAGCCGCCGCGGCCTTGCGGATCCTGGAAGTAGACGGCGCGGTAGGTGCGCCCGGCGTTCGTGAATTCCGCGGCGGTGATGCGCCCGGTGCGCACCAGCTCCCCATTGCTGTAAAAGCCCTCGAACACCACGGCGAAGCGATCCCCTGGGCGCAGGTCGCGGTGAAAGTCGACCTCGCTCGAGAAGATATCCACTAACTGGACGGCGACGGCGTCGCTGAGTCCGGCCGCATCCGTTGCCTCGAACAGAGAGGTTTGAATCTCGCCCGAGCTCATGAGCAGGCGTGGCTCGGTGTTCAGCGTCTGCTCGCGGGCGACGAGGTCGTTGCCGCGCCGCTCGACGATCAGTTCCAGCCCGTCGGAGGTGAGGTAGCGCAGGCTCACCAGCCGTCCCTGGCTGGTGGTCACGGCTCGGACGGTGCGACCCGGGACAAGCTGATAGAGAGAGCGGACATGCCGGGCGCTGCGCAGGTACGCGGTGCCATCGGGGTCGTCGACCTGCAGGCGGGCGAGCAACGAGCCGATCGTGTCCCCGCGCTGGATGCGCTCTTCGTGCCAATATTGGGTCTCGGCCCCAGGCGCGCTCCCCGCGCTAGCCCCCAGGGGGATGTCCTCGATCACTTGCTGCAGCGGAACATGCTCCGTGCTGGTGTCCGGGGCGATGCCGAATGCGGCGACGACCCCGAGCAGAGGGATGGCAGCCAACAGGGCGACTTTCGGAGTGGACACACCGCCCCGCTGCTGGTCGCGAGCGGTGAGCGAGGGATTCTTTTCGGCTACAATCGCGTTCTTTTCGTTTTCCATATTTGGCTTGCGCGTCTCGCGAAGGTTAGCAGAAAAGCCGCGATCGAGCTGAGGGCTCGACGCAAGCTCCATGCCTAGGGGTCGACTCGATCCGGGCGGAGCCTATCGCGGCGGCATGCGGGCGCCGGCTCAACAGATCCATGATCGACGTGCACGAGAGCTTGAAGCTCATCAAGCGTGGCTCCCACGAGCTGCTCGTCGAAGAGGAGATCGTCGCCAGGCTCCAGTCCGGGAAGAAGCTGCGCGTGAAGGCGGGTTTCGATCCCACCGCGCCCGATCTGCACCTGGGGCACACGGTGCTGCTCAACAAGATGCGCCAGTTCCAGGAGCTGGGACACCATGTGATCTTCCTGATCGGTGATTTCACCGGCATGATCGGTGATCCGACCGGCAAGAATACGACGCGCCCGCCGCTCACTCGAACGGAGATCGACGACAACGCGAAAACGTATAAGGACCAGGTGTTCAAGATCCTGGACCCCGAAAAGACCGAGATCGCCTTCAACTCGTCCTGGTTCGACCGCATGAGCGCAGCCGATCTCATCCGCCTCGCCGCAAAGCACACGGTCGCGCGCATGCTCGAGCGCGACGACTTCGGGAAGCGCTACCGCGGCAACCAGCCGATCGCGATCCACGAGTTCCTCTACCCTCTCGTCCAGGGCTACGACTCCGTGGCGCTGCAGGCGGACATCGAGCTGGGCGGCACCGACCAGAAGTTCAACCTGCTGGTCGGGCGCGAGCTGCAAAAGCACTACGACCAGCCGCCGCAGTGCATCCTCACCATGCCTCTGCTGGAGGGGCTGGATGGGGTGAACAAGATGTCCAAGTCGCTGGGCAACTATGTCGGCATCAACGAGCCGCCGGATCAGATCTTCGGCAAGCTCATGTCCATCTCCGACGAGCTCATGTGGCGCTACATCGAGCTCCTATCGTTCCGGCCGCTGAGCGAAGTCGAGCGCTGGAAGGCCGGCGTGGACCAGGGCCGCAACCCGCGCGACATCAAAGTCGCCTTCGCCCAGGAGATCGTCGCCCGGTTCCACAGCCAGCCGGCTGCGCAGAAAGCGCTGGCGGACTTCGAGGCGCGCTTCAAGCAGGGCGAGATGCCGGAAGACATCCCCGAGCACACGATTGCCGTGGACGGTCAACCCTTGCTGCTCACACAGATCCTGAAGCGCGTGGGCCTCACCGCCAGCACCTCCGAGGCCATGCGCATGATCGACCAGGGCGGGGTGCGGCTGAACGGAGAGAAGGTGAGCGACAAGGCTCTCACGGTCGCCAAGGGCCAGCAGTTCGTGCTCCAGGTCGGCAAGCGCAAGTTCGCTCGGGTCAGTCTGGTTTGAGGTTGTCCCTCACGGACCTGGGCGCATGGCCCTGCCCGATACTCACAGCTCGAACCGCTGGTGTAGCGCGGGGGTCTCTACCTGAGTGCCCTCGAGGCGTGCCGCGAGGCTCTGCATCGGTTCCGCCTCGCCGTGGACCAGGAACGTTCGCGACGGGCCGCCGATTTGTCGGTGCCAGGCGACAAGCTCGGCCTGGTCGGCATGCGCGGAGAACCCGTTGATCGTGTAGATCTGCGCGCGCACCGGGATGTCCTCGCCGAAGAGGTGAACCTGCTGTGCTCCGTCGATGATCTCGCGCGCCAGCGTCCCGCGCGCCGCAAAGCCGACGAATACGATGCTGCATTCGCGTCGCCACAGGTTGTGCTTGAGGTGATGGCGCACCCTGCCGCCTGTACACATGCCGGAGCCGGCCAGGATCACCGCACCGCCGACGATCCGATTCAGTGCCATCGACTCCGCCGCCTCGCGAGTAAAGTGCAGGCCCGGCAGATGCAGCGGATCTCGGCCGCTGCGGAACATCTTCGCAGTCGGTTCATCGTAGCATTCCGGGTGATGCGCGAAGATCTCGGTGGCGGAGATCGCCATCGGTGAGTCCAGAAACACCTGCATCGAGCGAGACAGGCGGCGCGCGTCGATGCCTTCGCGCAGGTAGTACAGGATCTCCTGGGCGCGCTCCAGCGCGAAGGTGGGAATGATCACGTTGCCACCTCTCGCGAAGGTGTCGGTGAGCGCGCCGAGGAGCTCCTCCACGGAATCGCGCACCGGCTTGTGGAGCCGGTCGCCGTACGTGCTCTCCATGACGACGACATCGGCCTTCGGCGGCTCGGCCGGGTCGCGTAGCAACGGCCGCCCCGCGTTCCCCAGATCGCCCGAGAACAGCACCCGGCGCTGCTCACCGCCCTCGGCGAGCTCCAGCAGAACGCTCGCCGACCCGAGGATATGTCCGGCATCCACGAACGTGGCGCGGATGCCGGGAGCCAGTTCGATGGGTTCGCCGTACGCCGCGGGACGTCCGAAGTATTCCAGCGTATTCAGTGCATCGAGGACGGTATATAACGGCCCGCTACCACCTTCCGGACCTGCGCGCCGCGCGGTCCTGCGTGCCCGATGGCGCGCCTCTTCCTCTTGCAGATGGGCCGAGTCGAGCAGGACCAGCCGCGCCAGCTCCCGCGTCGCGGCCGTGCCGACGATCTCTCCCTGGAAGCCGCGCTTGGCGAGCAGCGGCAGGCGCCCGCAGTGGTCCAGATGCGCGTGCGTCAGCAGGACGCAGTCGATGTCGCCAGGCTCGAACCCGAACGGGTCGGCGTTCTCCTCGTCGAGCTCGCGTCCCCCCTGGTAGAGCCCGCAGTCGATCAGCACGCGACGGCCTGCGCACTCGATCATGTGGCAGGACCCGGTGACGCCTCTGTCGGCGCCATGGAAAGAGAGGTTCAAGCTCGCTCCCGTTGTGGCATGGCTGGCGTCCCGAGGCAGGCTCAGCGCCCCGTCAGCAGCGGGCTGCCGTTGACCTCGTGCCAGCGCAGGATCCCGTCCCAGATCTCCGGCGCCGTTTCCGCGAACCAGAACAGCTCGCGGTCCTCGAGCTCGATCACCCCTTCGTCGATCAGGAATTCGAAGTCGATGGCCCGCCGCCAGAACTCCTCGCCGACCAGCACGATGGGGAGCGGCGCGATCTTGCGCGTCTGCACCAGCGTGAGCGTCTCGAACAGCTCGTCGAACGTGCCGTAGCCGCCGGGGAACGCCACCAGCGCTTTCGCACGCAGCAGGAAATGGAGCTTGCGCAACGCGAAGTAGTGGAACCGGAAGCACAGGTCGGGCGTGATGTAGGGATTGGGATACTGCTCCTGCGGGAGGCTGATGTTGAGCCCGACGGATTTGGCGCCCACATCGAAAGCGCCGCGGTTGGCCGCCTCCATCACTCCCGGCCCGCCGCCGGTCATCACCACGACGCGCGCCTTGCTCGGGGCTTCGCCGGCTTGCCCGACCAGCCGTGCGAACTCTCGTGCGATCTCGTAGTAGCGGCTCTTGTCCAGCACGCGGCGAGCCACGTCGAGGCGACGCGAGAGCTCACTGTCGCTTGGATTGGCCGCCAGTTGCTGGTGCAGCAGCTCGACTTTGCGCGAGGCGGCACCGGGCTCGGGGACTCGCGTGCTGCCGAACACCACGACGGTGTGGACGATGCCATGCTGCTCGAGCAGCAGTTCAGGCTTGAAATAGTCGAGCTGCAGGCGCAGCCCGCGCGTGTCGTCTCGGTTGAGGAAGTCGACATCCTGATCGGCTTGCCTGTAGCCGGGGCTCGCGAGGATCGCTTCCAGGCGGTGCGGCGCATCCAGATCCTCTTCCGCCGATTTGGGCTGCGACCAAGGGAGGGGCTCTCGGCGCATCCGCGGGTGGGCGGGGGAAGGGAAGGAAGGATCGGTTGCGTCGGATGGCGTTGGCTGCGTCATGATGTCCTCTGTTACGCACGCGCTGCTCGAGGCACCGAGCCGCTCGGCGCGCCGGGTGAGCTGGAGCGAGATGTGCGGTGCGAGCATGGTACCGCACGTGAGCGCTGTCCCGCGCAAGCGGAACTGCGTCACTCGAACCCCGGAGGCGGCACGAACCCCTGATAGTCGCGCTCGAGCAGTTGCGCGAAGCGCAGGCAGGTGAGATCGCCGTACTGCGGACCGACGATCTGCACGCCGACCGGTAGCCCCTCGGGAGTCAAGCCGGCGGGCGCAACGGTCGAAGGCAAGTAGGCCATTCCGGAGAAGCCCGCCCAGAACATTTGCGTGGTGGACGGCTGCGGCTGGCCGTTGACACTGACCATCCGTTCCCAACGCTCACCGCTGTGGTTGTGAGGGAATGCCGCGGTCGCCGCGGCCGGGCATAGCAGCAGGTCGTACTCGCGGAAAAACGCATCCCACTCGAGCCGCATCTGATGGCGCAACTCGTTCCACTGCAGCCAATCTCGATGGAACATCGTGTTGCCTTTGAGCATCCAGGCTCGGTAGCTCTGGTCATCGGCACTGAGCCTGCCCGCTGCTGCCAGATTGCGAGTGAACACCTCGTCCGTCTGCGCCCGGCTCGTGGCGGCGCGAACGAGCTGGATAAAGACATGGTGCGCTCGCGTGGTGTCGATGTCCGGCCTGGCGGTATCGCTCACTTTCACCTTTTGTTTCGCGAGAAAGTCCGCCACGCCTTGGATGCGGTCCTGCACGCTGCGATCGACCTCGGCAGTCTCGGCACTCAGCATCACCGCTACCTTGAACTCGCGCAGCGACTTCTGCCGAGCCGGGGGCAGCACGAGCCGCCATCCGCGTCCGTCGATCTCATCCGGGCCGGCGATGATCTTGAGTGCGAGCTCCAGGTCTCCGGCGCTGCGTGCCAGTGGCCCGATCACCGTGATGTCTTGCTGAGCGACCCGGCCGGGAAGCGCCTGGCCGTTCGTGGCACAGACGCCGAACGTGGGTTTGTGCCCGAATAGCCCGCAGTAATGAGCAGGATCGCGGATCGACGCACCGATGTCGCTACCGATCTCCAGGGCCGTGAGCCCCGCTGCAAGCGCCGCTGCCGCCCCTCCGGAGGATCCGCCGGGCACTCTCGCCAGATCCCATGGGTTGTTCGTCGTCCCATAGATGTCGTTGAACGTCTGCCAGTCGGCCAGCATCACGGGGACGTTGGTCTTCCCAAACAAAACCGCCCCCGCATGCAACAGCCGCTCGACGGCGACGGCGTTGCGTTTCGGGTAGTTGTCCTTTAGCTCGGGTAGGCCCCACGTAGTGGGCATGCCGACGACATCGAACGATTCCTTGATGGTCATCGGCACGCCATGCAGCGGGCCCCAGATGTCGCCTTTTGCGAGCGCCTTATCGGCTGCACGCGCCCGCTTGCGGGCAGCGTTCAGATCGGTCGCGATGATGGCGTTGATGCGCCGGTTGTACTGCTCCATCCGCGCGAGGTACAGGTCGAGCAGCGCCTGGCTCGTGAGCTTGCCTCCCCGGATGCGCGTGGCGAGCGCCTTGGCTGGTCTAGAAGCCAGTCTGTGGGGCATCGTGTCCTCACTGAGGTAACGCCGTATCGGGTGGTAGGGCGGAATCCAAACAATAGCCAGCGGCCCGTGACCGAGGGCGCAGCT
>Ga0335077_10000857_pt1 | contig 34692 bp, 38 predicted proteins | sample Lox_Sample_31_FD_207151 | JGI IMG/M metagenome (GOLD analysis project Ga0335077, IMG submission 207151) | Soil microbial communities from Loxahatchee National Wildlife Refuge, Florida, United States - Lox_Sample_3.1 | ecosystem: Environmental > Terrestrial > Soil > Wetlands | place: USA... | reverse complement strand
AATCATTCGCCTTCCTTTCTTCTTTTGACAATTCGACGGTAGACTGTGGGGTGTCAAATTCCACCTAAAGAGCGAGGGAACAATGTTTCCAACGGATGTGGTGATTGTGGCGGGTGCGCGGACGCCAATGGCGCGGTACACCGGCGCGTTCTCGGATGTGAGCGCGATTGAGCTGGCGGCGCACGCTTCCAAAGAAGCGATTCGCCGCTCGGGTGTCGATCCGGGCGAAATTGATCACGCGATTTTTGGCAACGTGATGCAGACGAGCGCCGATGCGATTTATGGCGCGCGACACGTGGGATTAAAAGCCGGGCTGAAGATCGAAACACCCGCGGTGACGGTGAACCGGTTGTGCGGCTCGGGAATCGAAGCGATTGCGCAAGCGGCGCAGCGGCTGCTGCTCGGCGATGCGACAATCGTGCTCGCGGGCGGAATGGAAAATATGACGCAAGCGCCATTTGTGATTCGCGGCGCGCGCAATGGATTGAAGCTTGGCGGCGGAGCTCTGGAAGATTCGCTCATGGTGGCGCTGACTGACACCTATTGCGGATTGCCGATGGCGCTGACCGCGGAAAAATTGGCGGAGCAGCACGGCATCACGAGAAAAGAAGCGGACGCGTACGCGCTGCGCAGCCAGCAAGCCGCGGACGCGGCGTACAAGGCGTGCCGGATTAAGGAAGAGCTCGCGCCCGTGGAAGTGAAGCAGGGGAAAAAGACCACGGTGGTCAGTGAAGACGATCACCGGCGGCCGGAAACGACCATGGAGACGCTGGAAAAGTTGCCGCCGTCGTTCAAGAAAGACGGAATCGTCACGGCGGGCAACGCCAGCGGAATTGTGGATGGCGGAGCAGCGGTGGTGGTGACGCGCGAGAAAACCGCGAAAGAGCGCGGGTTGAAACCCATCGGGCGCATCGTGTCGTGGGCCGTGGCGGGCGTCGATCCCAGCATCATGGGAATTGGGCCGGTGCCCTCGTCGCAGAAAGCGCTGAAGCTGGCAGGGCTCACGCTCGAGCAGATGGATCGCGTCGAAGTGAATGAAGCGTTTGCCGCGCAATACCTCGCTGTCGAAAAAGTTCTGGGGCTGAAGCGCGACAAAACGAATGTGAATGGCGGAGCGATTGCGCTGGGGCATCCACTGGGGGCGAGCGGAACGCGGCTGGTCATCACTATTTTGAATGAATTGCGCCGAAATAATCTGCGCTATGGCCTGGCGACGGCGTGCATTGGCGGCGGGCAAGGAATTGCAATGATTGTCGAGGCGCTCGTGAACTGATCGATGTTGCGCTGCCTGTAGAGTCGACAACTCTGGACGCAGAGTCCGGCGATCCGCGCAGAGAAGCAGCAGCGATCCGACTCTTCTGATAAACTTTCCATCCGGGGCGGAGGGGTTCGTCCGCGGTTTCAGCGAGGAAAAGCATGGCAATTCAAAAAGTGGGAGTCGTGGGGTGTGGTCTGATGGGTTCCGGGATCGCGCAGGTGTGCGCGGCTTCGGGATTCGAAACGGTGGTGCGCGAAGTGAGCGCCGAGCTGGTGGACAAAGGGCTGAAGGGCATTGAGAAAAACCTGACCCGACTCGTCGAGAAGGGAGCCATCACCGACGCGGCCAAGAGCGAAATTCGCGGCCGTCTGAGAGGCACGACCGCAATTGAGGATTTGAAGAATTGCGACGTGATCGTCGAGGCCATTATCGAGCAGCTTCCGGCCAAGCGCGAGCTTTTTGCCGCACTGGATAAAATCTGCCCGCCGGCGACGATTTTCGCGAGTAATACCTCTTCCTTGACCATCACCGAAATCGCCACGGCGACCAAGCGGCCGCAGCGGTTTGTGGGCTTGCACTTCTTCAATCCCGTACCCGTGATGAAACTCGTGGAAGTAGTGCGCACGATTGCGACCGACCCGGCGGTTTATGAAGAAATGGTCGCGTTTGGGACGAAGCTTGGAAAAACCGCGGTGCGCGCGAGTGACGGCACAGGTTTCATCGTGAACCGTCTGCTGGTGCCCTATCTGCTGGACGCGATTCGCGCGCTCGAAGAACGCGTAGGGTCAGTCGAGGATATCGACAACTCGATGAAGCTGGGCTGCGGGCATCCGATGGGGCCGCTCACGCTGCTTGATTTTGTCGGGCTGGACACTACGTATTTCATCACGCAAATCATGTTCGAGGAGTTCAAGGAGAAGCGGTTTGCCGCGCCGCCGCTGCTCAAACGCATGGTGCTGGCGGGATGGAACGGACGCAAGTCGGGACGCGGATTTTACGATTATGCGGATCCGCAAAATCCGAAGCCGATGAAATTGTTGTGAATCGCGGCTGCGAAGAAGATCGGAATTAACACAGAGGACAGAAAGAGCACAGAGTCCACAGAGAAGAAAAAAATGGCTTACGAAAACATTTTGCTCGATAAAAAAGACGGAATTGCGTACATCACCTTCAACCGGCCGAAGGTGCTGAACGCGCTGAACCGGCAAACGATCGATGAATTGCATCACATTTTGCTCGAACTGCGTCACGACGAAAGCGTGCGCGTGCTGATTCTGACGGGCGCCGGCGAAAAATCCTTCGTGGCCGGCGCAGATATCAGCGAGCTGGCGGTGCAAACGCCTGTGAACGGCAAGGAATTTTCGCTATACGGCCAAAGTGTGCTCCACTTGCTCGAAACCATTGGGAAGCCGTCGATTTGCGCCATTAATGGATTCGCGCTGGGCGGCGGGTGCGAATTGGCGCTTGCCTGCACGATTCGAATCGCCAGCAAAACTGCAAGGCTCGGCCAGCCAGAAGTGAAGCTGGGGATTTTGCCGGGTTACGGCGGAACGCAGCGTTTGGCGCGGCTCTGCGGAAAGGGTGTGGCCCACGAGCTGTGCCTGACCGGTGAGATGATTACGGCAGAAGAGGCCCTGCGCATCGGGCTCGTCAATCATATCTACGAGCTGGCAGAACTGATTCCTGCTGCGGAAGCGATGGCCAGGAAAATCATTGCCAACGGGCCGATCGCCGTGAAGTTCACAATGGAAGCGATCGAGCGCGGCTCGGAGATGCCGCTCGAAGAAGGATTATTCCTCGAAGCCACGCTGTTTGGCGTGGCGTGCGCGACCGAAGATATGCGGGAAGGGACCAAAGCGTTTTTGGAAAAGAGGCCGGCGCAATTTAAAGGGAAGTAAGGAAGGCACCACAAAAGTAAGCGATGGCGGAAACAATCCAGCCCGAGAAGATTCATGGCGAACTAAGCGCAGAGGGATTGCGCTTCGGAATCGTCGTGAGCCGCTTCAATAGTTTCATTACGGAGCGGTTGCTGGCCGCAGCCGTCGATGCTCTTGTGCGCGCGGGCGCGGGAAGCAAAGACGTGGACGTTGTGCACGTGCCAGGTTCCTTTGAGCTTCCGCTTACTGCAAAGAAGCTCGCGGGCACCGGAAAATACGACGCGTTGATTGCCGTCGGCTGCATTTTGCGCGGCGAAACCGCGCACTACGATTACGTTTGCTCGGAAACCGCGCGCGGTTTGCAGCTTGCTCAAATGGACAGCGGCCTGCCAATCATTTTTTGTGTTCTGACGTGCGACACGCTCGAGCAAGCCATCGATCGCGCGGGGTTGAAAGGCGGCAACAAAGGTTTCGAGGCGGGCCTGGCTGCCATTGAAATGGCGCAACTTTCGCGCAAGCTGCGCGCGGCACAATCAAGTCCGTCACTCGCCGGAAAGCCGCGGCGCAAATAACGTGTCGCTCCGTACCAAAGCACGCGAGTTTGCGATGCAGATGCTCTTTCAATGGGACATGAGCCAGCAGGACCCCGCCAAGCTGGAAGAAAAATTCTGGAAAGGCGCCAAGGCCGCGGACCAAACGCGCGCGTTTGCCAACCAACTTTTCGAGGGCGCGGCGAAAGACGTGAAAGCGCTCGACGAGATCATCGGCAAACATTGCGAGAATTGGCGCTTCGAACGCCTTGCTGCTATCGACCGAGCCATTCTGCGCTTGGCGATTCACGAATTGAACGCGGGCGACACTCCTGCGAAAGTTGTCTTGAACGAAGCAGTCGAACTGGCCAAGAAGTTCTCCTCAGAAGAGTCCGGCGCATTTGTCAATGGAGTTTTGGATTCCGTCCATAAGTCATTGCAGATAAAGTAGTTACAGGAACCTCTGGGTTTTCCTGCCGCAACCATGCCGCGCACTTATTTGATGGCGAAACTTCTTCACTTTCCTTGTGTTCGACTCCGTAAGTGTGGTGGTGAGTCCAGGCACTTTTTCTTCAGGAGAGAAGACAATGAAGGCTGAATTGCTCGTCCGTCGAGGTGTGCTCGCGCTTGCTTTCTCTGGTTTGCTTGCTGTGGTTGCCTATGCCCAGGATTCCACCCCGCAGCAGCAGGACATTCAAAACGACAAGAAAGACATCCGACAAGATAAGAAGGATCTCGCGAAGGATCGCGCCGACCGCAACGCCGACCAGCGCGACATCAACCACGACAAAGCCGATTTGGCCAAGGATCGCGCGGACCGCAACCAAGATCAGCGGGACATCAATCATGACCGCCGCGACCTGAACAAAGACCGCGGCGACCGCAATGCCGATCAGCGCGATATCAACAAAGACAAGCGCCAGCTCGCGAAGGACGATGCCAAGTACGGTGCCAACAGCTCGCAAGCGCAAGCCGACCGCAAGGATTTGCATCAGGACCGCGTCGATCGCAACAAGGACCAACGAGACATCAATCACGACAAGGTGGACTTGGCTAAGGATCGCGCCGACCGTAATCAGGACCAGCACGATATCAATCACGACAAGCGCGACTTGGCGAAGGATCGCAAAGACCGCAACCAGGATCAGCGGGACATCAACAAGGACAAGAAGGACCTACACGCCGATCGCAAAGACCTGAAGCAAGACCGCAAGGCAGCAGGCCGGAAACACTAAACCCGGGAATGGACGGAAAGGCCGCTCAGGTTATTACGGGCGGCCTTTTTTTGGGGGGAGGAACTGCCTCAAACTTGAATCGTGCCTTCGAATACCTTGACGGCCGCGCCACTCACGCGCGGCACAAGTTTCTTGCCGGACTGTGTGACTTCCACTTCAATATGGCTGGGGCGGCCCATTTCCTCGCCCTGAAGAATGCTCAGCATATGGCCGGGCGCCAGCTTGCCGTGCTTGACGAGATACGCGCCGAGCGAACCAGCCGCGGAACCCGTCGCGGGATCTTCGTAAAGCTCCCAAGGGAGCATGCCGCGCGAAAAAGCATTGCTGTGGCCCCCGAGCACGAAGCAGTACGCCATCGTTGCACTCTTGCCGAGCAGTTTGCGCAACTCGAACATGTTCATCGCGATTTTGCCGAGCGCGGCGCGATTCCGCAGCGACACCATGAGATTGAAAATTCCCGTGGAAACGCATTCGGGCTCGAGATGCGGATCAAAATCTTTGGGCGTCAGGCCGAGCGCTTTGGCCAGCGCAGCCTTCTTGAACTTGATGGGGCGGAAGGCCGCTTCGGTCTGCGTCATCGTGACTCGCTGTGGCCGACCGTCCTTGAAGCGAATTTCCACGGGCAAAACGCCGGCTCCTGTTTGCTGCATGATGTGCACGCCGCCTTCTTGCGCGGGCACGACGCCTAGCCCTGCCAATAAGAACCACGTGCCGATCACGGGATGGCCAGCAAGTTTCAACTCTTCCTGAGTCGTAAAGATCCGCAGGCGCGCCAACGCTCGTTCGTCAGTCGGCTTTTGCACGAACACGGTCTCCGCGAGATTCATTTCCCTCGCGATGGCTTGCATTTCGTCTTTCGAGAGGCTGTCTCCGTCGGTAAAAACGGCGAGCGGATTTCCCTGGAAGCGCGTCGTGGTAAAAACGTCCAACGTGTAATATCGATGTTCCATGATGGAGTGCGGGCCGTTCGATCGAGTTTGCGGCTCAGATGCGCTCGAGCTGGGCTACCGTCCTTTCGTTGGTGACATTCCCCGTATTCAAAGTCGATTTTGGCTCGATGAGCACGATGTGTGCTTCTTCGTCGGCAACCGGACAGTGCTCGACGCCGCGCGGCACCACGATGAATTCGCCTTCGTTGATGACGGCCTCGCGATCGCGAAACTTCATTCGTAGCTTGCCCTTCACCACGAGAAACAATTCATCTTCATTGTCATGATGATGCCAGATGAATTCGCCTTTGAGTTTAACGGCTTTGACGTGGCAGTCGTTCACTTCGCCGATGATCCGTGGATTCCAGCAGTCGGAGAAACGGCTGAATTTTTCGTTCAGATTGACCGTGTTCATCACCTTGCTCCAGCAGCTAAAGATTGTGGACGATTTGCGTTACGGCTTCGAGAACGCGGCGCGTCAGTTCTGGCTTCGGCATCTCGGAATACACGCGAAGGAGATTTTCCGTTCCCGAGGCGCGCACCATTACCCACCCCGCATCGCCGAGATACACCTTGATGCCGTCCAAGTCTTCGCGTCGCACTACCGGCAGATCGAGAATGCGACTCAGCTTACCGTTCGAAAAATGAGCGATAGCTTTTTCTTTTTGCCCGGGCTTGAGGTCCAGGTCCACGCGGCCGTAATGAAATTCTCCGAACTCCGCGTGCAGTGCCGCGAGCAATTCGCCCAGAGACTTGCCGTGCCAGGCCATCAGTTCGGCGAGGAACAACGCGGAGACCGTCGCATCGCGTTCCGGCAGGTAGAGGCTCGTGCCGATACCGCCGCTTTCCTCGCCGCCAATCAAAATGTTTTGTTCGAGCATCAGTTCGCAAATGTATTTGAAGCCGACGGGAACTTCATGAAGCTTGCGCCCAAATTTCGTTGCGAGCTTGTCGATGAGCTTGGTAACGGAGAAAGTTTTTGCGATGTCGCCCGGCAAGTTGCGCTCGCCCGCGAGATGCCAGACCAGCAGCGCAAAGATTTGATGTGGATTGACGAACGCGCCGCTGCGGTCGATCGCGCCAATGCGGTCGCCGTCGCCATCGGCGCAGAAGCCCGCGTCGTATTTCCCCGCGACCACTGCTTCGCGCAGCGCTTGGATGTGCGGCTCGATGGGCTCGGGATGCACGCCGCCGAAACGTGGATCGCGCGTCCCCCGAATTTCATCGCAGTGAACGCCATTGCGGCGGAAAAGTTCCGGCAGCAAACCGGCGGCTGATCCGTGCATAGGGTCAAAAACAAAACGCAAGTTTGTGCCGCGCAGGCGCTCCCAATCGACAAGTTTTTCGAGCACTTGCAGGTAGGGTTCGCGGGGTTCGAGCGCGCGAATCAGATTCTTGCGCGCAGGAAGGGGAGGCACGTCCGTTTGCAAAACACCCTCTAGCTCCTGCTCGATCTGCGCAACGATCGATGGGAGCGCGCTGCTACCGTAGCTCGCTTTGTACTTGATTCCGTTCCACCGATAAGGGTTGTGGCTCGCAGTGATGACAATGCCGCCGGCTGCTTTTTGGTGCCTCACGAGGTAGGAAATCGCGGGGGTCGGACAAGGCTTGTCCGCGAGCCCGACGGGAGTCCCCGTTGCGCTGATCACGTCCGCAACCGCGGAAGCAACGCGGTCCGAAGCGCAGCGGTGATCGTAGCCAATCAGCACGCCCTTGCGCGCATCTTCCCCACGAACAACGTACCGCGCGATGGCATGTGCTACGATGCGCGCGTTCGCGAACGTGAAATCTTCCGCGATGACCCCGCGCCAGCCGTCGGTCCCAAATCGAATCTCAGCCATTTCAAGTGAGTATACGCGAAGCAAACCATTCGCCAAGAGCCGCTTTGGCCTGCGCTAGAGAAGATCCTGTTGTCGTTGCAGTTCCAGCCATTTCACGATTTTGGCGACGTCCTGGGCGCGCTCGCGGGGGCAAATCAGCAACGCGTCCGGCGTTTCCACGACGACGAGGTCGCGGACGCCGATGGCCGCGACGAACTTCGCTGGCGTCCAAAGAAAATTTCCTTCGGCATCAAGCGCGTGACCTGGTCCGGCAAAGACGTTCTCGCCGTCTCTCTTCGCGAGCAATTCGTAGACCGCGGCCCAGGAGCCGATGTCGCTCCAGCCTACTTCCGCCGGAATAACAAACACATGCGCCGGGCCTTCGACGCGGGTCGCCGGCTCGAGCACCGCGTAGTCCACGGAGATATTTTCGAGCTTGTGATAAATCGCGCGAAGCTGGCTCTCGTACTTGCTTGTTCCGATGAACCCAGCCAGCTTTTCCAACGCCAAGTATGTCTTCGGCAGAAAAGTCTTCAGATTTTCCAGAAACGTCGAAACGCGCCAGAAAAACATACCGGCGTTCCAGTGATACCTGCCAGAGGCCACGTACTCGACCGCAAACGGAAGCGCCGGCTTTTCTGTGAAGCGTTTCACCGCGAATACCGGAAAGCCCTTCGAAGAAATCGGCTCGCCCATGCGCTCGATGTAACCAAATCCCGTTTCCGGCCGCGTCGGCGGAATGCCGAGAACCACCATCCGCCCCGGTTCACGCGCGACTTCAAGCGCCGCGGAAACAATCTTCCGGTACTTTGCAGGTTGCCCGATGTAGTGATCAGCCGGGAGCACCGCGAGCAAAGCGTCGCCACCCGCTGCGTGCCGAATATGAATCGCCGCGAGCCCAATCGCCACGGCGGTGTTCATTCCCATCGGCTCAATTAGCACGCGCTTGCGCGACGCCGCGGGAACTTGTTTGCGCACTGCTGCGGCCTGTTCCGCATTCGTCACCGTCCAGATGCGTTCCGCCGGGATCAACGGCCGCAGCCGCTCGACGGTCTGCTCCAGCATGGTGTCCTTGCCGATGATGTTCAGCAGTTGCTTGGGGGTGCGCGTGCGGCTGCGCGGCCAGAACCGCGTCCCGCGCCCTCCGGCCAGTATCACCGCATGAGTTGTCAGTTTCTCGGTCACTAAAGTCGCCTAGTCGAAAACCACTTGCGCTATCGCTGCCTTAGAGTGGCGCTCGCCCTTCAATGCAGATCGGAGCTTGCTCAAGTCCGGTACATATGCACGGAGAATTGCGCCGTGGGGCCTTGTGTTAACTGAAGCAATGACATTGGCAGGAACAAACCAACATTGGCACGCTTCAAAGTCTAATGAACTCCACTTCCGAGCAACCTGGTCTGTCTTCCAAACGCTCGGTCCCCAGCCTATTTGTCCTTTTCCATTCAGGACCACGACAATGTCGAATGCAAGCCCCTTGCCCTCGGCAATCGATGTACCTTCGTAGAGTTCCCACCGCTCAACGGAAAAGTAACGACAAGCGGACAACAACGTTACATTTCTTCTTCCAAGTTTGACCTTGGACTTGGAATGACTCCGGTACTCGGTGTAGAGCGACAGAGGAGATGTCTTTCCTCCAATGGTTTTACCTAGTTGCATGACGGCCAATGCTTTTTCGACGTGAAGCTCCCGCGGTTTACCTCTTGGGTCTGTCCGGCCATAGTCGTAAACGCGATAGGTCAGGTCCGAATACTCTTGCACCTCGCAAAGAACCATTCCCGGTCCAATCGTATGCGGCGTCCCGGCAGGAACGAAAAATGTATCCCCATTGTAGACAGAGTGCTTTTCCAGCAGATCTTCGACCGTGTTTTTCGCGATGGCCTCGAGAAACTGTTGCTTTGTGACCTGTGGTTTGGTGCCAATCAGAACGTGAGCCCCATGTTCTGCGTGCACGACGTGCCACATCTCCGTTTTTCCTCGCCCACCGGCTGCTTTTTCATGCGCCGCGGCGTAAGTATCGTCCGGATGCACTTGAATCGACAGCTTGTCATTCGGAAAAATGAATTTAATAAGGATGGGAAAATCGCCCGGCTCGGTGAACCGTGTCCCGCGCCATTCCGGCGGCATTTCCTGCCATGCCTCACCCAGAGTCTTGCCCGCAAAAGGCCCGGTCGCGACCTTGCAACCGACGCCGGTAAGCCAGACCTCGCCGATCGGCTCAGCGAGGTTTGATAATCCCGGATACAGCGGCGCGAGCGACCGCATTCCCCAGATGCGCGGCACAAAGGTCGGCTCGATGCGAAACGGCTCGGGATTCACGGTTTACGCGGCAGCTTCCGCTCGCACAAAAAATCTCTCCAGCCGCCGCAATCCTTCCTCGATGCGTTCAATGGAAGTCGCGTAGGACAACCGCAGATAGCCGGGCGCGCCAAACCCCTCGCCAGGCACCACCGCGACATGCGATTTCTCCAGCAGCATCCTCGCGACCTCCGTGCACGATTTTGCCAGCGCCGGACGGCCCGCGCTCCCCTCTAAATGCGCCGAAATATCCGGAAACGCGTAAAACGCGCCGCCCGGCCATTCGCAAGTCACTCCCGGAATCGCCCGCAGTCCTTCCACAATCCGCTTGCGCCGCTTCTCGTACTCCGCAAGCATCACCGGCACACTGTCCATTGGCCCTTGCATCGCCGCGAGCGCGGCGTACTGCGCGACCGTAGTTGGGTTGGAAGTCGATTGGCTTTGCAGCTTGATCAGCGCCTGGATCAGGTCTTCTGGCCCCAGCGTGTACCCGATGCGCCAGCCAGTCATCGCAAAGGTTTTCGACACCGAGCCGATGATGATGACGTTCTCTTTCGCGCCCGCGGCACTTGCGATGGAATACGGCTTGTGCGGTTCATACGTGAAGTGCGAATAGCATTCGTCACCCATCAGCCAAACGTTGTGCTTTCGGCACACAGCCAAGATGCGCTCATATTCATCTGGGGGAACCACACCGCCCGTCGGATTGCAAGGCGAATTCACCAGCACAATCTTGGTTCTCGGCGTGATCGCTTTTTCGATCGCCGAATCCCTCACGCAGAACCCGTCTTCCGGCCGCGTCTCGACAAACACCGGCGTCCCGCCCGCGTACTTCACGATGTCCGGAAAACTCACCCAGTACGGAGAAGGAATGATCACTTCGTCGCCCTGCTGGATCAGCGCGCTCATCACATTGAAAATCGAATGCTTGCCGCCAACGCTAACCGCGCATTCTTTCGCCGTGAACGAAGAACCCAGTTCGCGCTTGTGCCACTCGCAAATCGTTTCGCGCAGCGGCATGATCCCGCCCGTTGGCGTGTACTTCGATTTGTTCTCTTCAATCGCGCGGACGGCCGCCATTTTGATGTGGTCCGGCGTCGGAAAATCCGGTTCGCCCGGGCCAAAGTCGGCCACGTCGACGCCTTTGGCCTTCAGTCTATCGGCTTCTGCGATAACTGCCGCGGTCGGTGAGATTTGGATGCGGTTGATGCGGTTCGTGAGCTGCACTCTGACTCCTTCGGGGGACACGAAAAATCTATCTTCTAGAGTTTACAGGCGGGCGCAAGGAGGGCAAAGGCCGAATTGGCCTTAAGAAACTTTTGCGCGCAGCCGCTGCTCCACCACAGCCGGTACGAGTCCATCCAGCGGTCCGCCGTAGCGGGCGATTTCGCGCACCAGCCGCGAACTCAAGTAGCTGTACGGCTCGCCTGGGATCATGAACACCGTTTCTAGTTGCGGCTCGAATTTGCGGTTCATCAGTGCCATCTGCAGTTCGTACTCGTAGTCGGAAACCGCGCGGATGCCGCGGAGAACCACGCCGGCGCCCCGCCTGCGTGCGTAATCGACCAGCAGGCCCTCGAAGACGTCCACTTCCACGTCCGCCCATTTTTTCGTGACTTCGCGGAGCATTTCGACGCGCTCCGGCACGCTGAACAGCGGTTGCTTTTCCGTGTTGCGCAGCACCGCGACGATCAGCAAGTCAAAGATCTTTTCTCCGCGCTCGATCAGATCGAGGTGGCCGTTGGTCACCGGATCGAACGAGCCTGGATAAATGGCAATCGATGTTTTCATTGCAGTTTCATGAATGGCGGGAAGCCAGGCGTATTCTAACCTACGCCGTCAAATCCCGGCAGGCAAACTTCACCGGCCCACGCCCCAGCCGGGCTCTCCATCGGCAAGAAATCCCCTTCGCAGCAAGCCGGAGATGTGACAGTATGCTGAGGCCGGTGCTACATAGCAGCGAATGGGCACGAATTCCTCACCGGAAGGACCAATCGAAACATGACGCGATATCCCCGCCTGGCAAGTCTTGGCATCCTTATGATTTGCATCTTTTCGTTCCCGCCGGTGAATTCAGCGCAGCAGCCGAACTGGAACCTCATGCCCATGCCTGCAAACGTGCAAGCCGGAACTGGAAGCTTGCGCGTGGACGCCAATTTTTCCGTTGCCTTGACGGGGCACGTGGACCCACGACTCGAGCGCGCCGTAGAACGATTTCTGCGCCAGCTTGCAATTCAGACTGCCCTCCCTCTGAAGCTGCAACCATCGAAAACCGCGCAAGCAACGCTCGTCGTCGAGACCGATCACGCCGGCAAAGAAATTCAGGAAGTCGGCGAAGACGAATCGTACGTTCTTGAAGTCAATGCAGCGGGCGCGAAACTCACGGCGCCCACACCGCTTGGCACGCTGCACGGCTTGCAGACGTTTCTTCAACTCGTCGACGTTTACCCGGATGGTTTTGCTGCCCCCGCCGCGACAATTCAAGACAAGCCACGGTTTCCCTGGCGCGGCCTAACGATCGATTCGGCGCGCCATTTCATTCCGCTGGACGTGATTCGCCGCAATCTCGACGGCATGGAAGCGGTGAAGATGAATGTCTTTCACTGGCATCTTTCAGACAACCAAGGGTTCCGCGCAGAAAGCAAGAAATTCCCAAAGCTGCATGAGTTAGGCTCCGACGGCCTCTACTACACCCAGGAAGAAATTCGTGGCCTCATCGCCTATGCGCTCGACCGCGGCATTCGCGTCGTGCCGGAATTCGACGTGCCCGGCCACAGCACCGCGTGGTTCGTTAGCCATCCGGAATTGTCCAGCGGTCCCGGTCCCTACGAAGTCGAGCGACGCTGGGGCATCTTCGATCCCGCCTTCGACCCCACCAACGAGCGGACCTACAAATTCCTCGATCAATTCGTCGGTGAAATGGCGAAGCTTTTCCCCGATCGATTTTTCCACGTCGGTGGCGACGAAGTGAACGGCAAGCAGTGGGACGCCAACAAGCAAATTCAGGAATTCATGCGCGCCCACGGCATCAAAAACAATCAGGCGCTGCAAGCGTATTTCAACAAACGCCTGCAGGCGATTGTCGAAAGGCATGGCAAGAGCATGATTGGCTGGGACGAAATTCTGGACCCCAGCCTGCCAAAAGATATCACCATTCATTCTTGGCGCGGCCCGGCGGGGCTTGCCGCTGCGGCCAAGCAGGGCTATCGCACCATCCTTTCAAACGGCTACTACCTCGACCTCGGCTGGTCCGCCGCGCGGCATTACGCCGTCGATCCGCTTAGCGGCGACGCTGCCAATCTTTCGCCCCAAGAACAGCAACGCATCCTCGGCGGCGAATCTTGCATGTGGTCGGAATACGTGAACGCCGAAAATGTGGACTCGCGCATCTGGCCGAGAAATGCGGCCATCGCCGAGCGCTTGTGGTCCCCGGCGGAAATTCGCGATCCGGCCTCGATGTACGCGCGCATGGAATCCGAAAGCGAGCGGCTGGAATGGTTGGGCTTGACCCACAAAACGTACTACCGCCAGATGCTTCAGCGCATCGCCGGTTACGGCGCGTCTCCCGAAGAATTTGCCGCGCTGAAGACGTTGACTGACGTGGTTGAGCCGGTGAAAGACTACACGCGTGAGCAAACTGCCCCTGCGGAACCAACCAGCTTCACGCCATTGAACCGTGTCGTCGACGCCATTCCCCTTGAAAGCGACGCCGGGCGGCATTTCGGGGAGTTAGCAGATCAATTCCTGGGAGCATGGCCCCCCGGAGCGGTCGATCAATTCGGCCCCGCGTCGTGCCACGATACGCTTCGCGAGGCACTGCTCCGCGCCGAGTTCACTGCATGGCGTGACAATGACGCGAAACTACAAACTCTCGCGCAACGCTCTTTCCTTGTTAAGGAAGTGATGGCCACCTCGAGTGACCTTTCAGCTCTAGCCACGATGGGACTCGCCGCCTTGGACGCCGTGGACAGGGGCGAGGCAGTCTCCGACTCCTCGAAGGCGCAGCAAGTTGCCGCCATCGAGCAAATCAAAAAGCCCAAGTCACAGCTCCTTCTGATCCCTGCATCCGCAGTGCAAAAAATGATCGAGGCCGCTAGCTCCGGTGGCCGCTGCGCGAGCGGGAAATAACAACGTTGACGCCCAACGGCTTTTCTTTTCGCGGCGGCGCAAAGTTCAATTCGAGGCTACAGATTTGTTATGGCAGGTGCCGCTGCCAGAGTCGCGGAAGGTCTTGCCCTCTTCAGGGATGAATTCCCACCAATATTTTCCGGGTGCCAGCGTCAGCTTCAATACGCCATACGTATCCCAATTCCGCACTTCGCTATTCGGAGTCGCAAAGCCCAGCAAGTCGTGGCTCTTTCCGCCTGTGCCCACAACGATTTCGCGAATGCCGTGTTCCGGGTCGAGTTTGCCATCGGGATCCTGCGGCGCAAACCGCTCGTAGGAATGCTCGTGCCCTGCGAGAACCAGGTCGGCATGCGCCGCGGAAAGATCGTCCCAGAGCGGCCTCAGCTCCGGATGCACCGCGTGTTTCTTGAAAACGCCGCTGCTGAAAAGCGCGTGATGGCCATACGCAATAACGCAAGCATTAGGATGTTGCGCCAGATCAGCCTTCAACCAGGTCTCTTGTGCCGAGCCCGCGGCGCAGCCGCCCACCTCTTTGATACTGCAATTCGTATTGAGCACCACAATGTGCCATCTGCCCAAGTCGTAGCTGTAATAACCCTTGCCTCTTGGCCCAGCCAGCTTGCCCCAGTAATCGAAATAGCCGTGCGCCGTGGGATTGCCGTATTCATGGTTACCCATTGCGGGCCTGGTACGATCTTTGAAGCGTCCCCAGGTGGGGCCGTAACAGAATTCGAAATTGTCGGGACTCCCGCTCTCATAGGCCAAGTCCCCAGCGGCAAAAACTGTTCCAGGAATGTTCTCAATTAGCTTGGCTGTGGCCTGCGCCCCGGACAGATCCTTGCAACTGGCAATGTCCCCTGCTCCGACGAGAACGAACGCCTGCCCGTTTCCGTGCGCCGCTGAACCTTTCTTCGCAGCAGCCTTGTTCTTCGGCACATCGGGTTGCTGCTGAGCTACAGTGCCGCGGGCAAAGCAAAGACCAAGGGCGATCATCGCTATAGTCCCAACGCGAATCGTCCTGTAAGCAGCCAACTGATCAAGCGTGGACATTCAAGCTCCTTGTTTTCAATCTGAGGCTACCATGATCCAGGCTCTTCTGTCCGCGAAGCACCACTCGGTTTGCCCTTTTCGCAGCTCAACTGCTCTAATGACCGTTGCCTGCAAGTTCCTTGAAACTAGGACATTCTCAGTCTTATTTTAACCCATACAAAATAAATGGCTTACTCGGGAAGCTCGCATGCTCTTGACATTGACTTTTTGGCGCTTTAGGAGGTATATTAAATGTGCGACTGAATCAGTCGCATATGTCGGGGAATTGAGGGATTCGCAGGGCTCGATGTTCAAGCTTTCCAAGAAAGCCGATTACGGGCTGATTGCCGTCAAGCACCTGGCACTGCACCGTCATCAACACGCCTGTAGCGCCAGCGAAATTGCGGAAGAGTACGGCATTTCGGCCACGCTGATGGCTAAAGTGCTGCAGAAGTTGGCGCACAAATCGCTCGTGGCTGCCAAGCACGGCTCGAGCGGCGGCTACCAGTTGGCGAAGGAGCCTTCTCAGATTAGCGCGCTGGATGTGATCTCGGCCATTGATGGGCCGGTGCTGATCACTTCCTGCGTCACGAACCACGGACATTGTGACGCGACCGAAAGGTGCTCCGTCAAAGAACCGTTACGAAGGGTAAACGAGAGCATCTTGAGCGTATTGAGCACGGTGACCATTGCGCAGATGAGCGAAGATCCTCAGGAGAAGTCGCTCGTGGCGCTGAGACCTTAGCGCTGAGACGTGGCGCTGAGACCTTAGAAGAAGAGGGAGAAGAGCGAACATGGCTGTCAAATTGCCGATTTACATGGACAATCACGCGACCACGCCCGTCGACCCCCGCGTCCTTGAGGCGATGCTGCCGTATTTCACCGACAAATTCGGCAACGCCGCCAGCCGAAACCATTCCTTCGGCTGGGCCGGGGAAGAGGCCGTGGAGACGGCGCGGCAGCAAGTGGCATCGCTCATTAACGCCACGCCCAAAGAGATCATTTTCACCAGCGGCGCGACTGAGTCCGACAACCTGATGATCAAGGGCATCGCGGAGATGTTTCGCGAGAAGGGCAACCACATCATCACGCAAGCCATCGAGCACAAAGCCGTTCTGGACACTTGTAAGAATCTGGAAAAGCACGGCTTTGAAGTGACTTACTTGCCGGTCCAGCGCGATGGCCGGGTGAGCCTGGAAGATTTGAAAGCGGCCATCAAGCCAACCACGATTTTGATCACAATTATGTATGCCAATAACGAAATTGGCGTGATCAATCCCATCGCGGAAATCGGCAAGATCGCCAAGGAACGCGGCATCTTCTTTGCCGTCGATGGCGTGCAGGCCGTAGGCAAGATTCCCGTGGACGTGCAGAAAGACAATATCGACCTGCTGGCCATCAGCGCACACAAGATTTATGGGCCCAAGGGCGTCGGCGCCTTGTACGTTCGCCGGCGCAATCCCCGCGTTCAGCTTTCCGCCCTCATCGACGGCGGCGGTCATGAGCGCGGAATGCGCTCAGGTACGCTCAATGTGCCCGGCATCGTGGGCCTCGGCAAGGCTTGCGAAATCGCGCAAAAGGAAATGGCCGAGGAAAGCGTGCGGATGCGCGCATTGCGCGACCGCCTGCGCGCCGGTCTGGAAGCCAAGCTGGACGAGGTGTACATCAACGGATCGATGGAACACCGGCTGCCCAACAACTTGAACATGAGCTTCGCCTACGTCGAAGGCGAATCGCTCCTGATGGGCATCAACGACGTGGCAGTTTCGAGCGGCTCCGCCTGTACTTCGGCAACCCTCGAGCCCAGCTATGTACTCAAAGCATTGGGTGTCGGCGAAGATCTCGCCCACACTTCGATTCGATTCGGCCTTGGCCGTTTCAATACGCAGGAAGAAGTGGACTACGTCATCGACAAGATGGTGCAGGTTGTCACCAAGCTGCGCGAGCTTTCGCCGCTCTACGAAATGGCCAAAGAGGGAATCGACATCTCGAAAGTAAAATGGCAAACCGCCTAAGAGGACAAAAGAAACACAATGGCAAATGAAGGAACAATTCGCATTCATCGCTCCATCGGAGGCACCGGCGCCGCTTTTCGCGTGAGCTTTGTGCCTTACGACGGAGAAGAAGAAGGGGCCGCCGGGGGCGAGCGCTCTTTCAACGAGCTTCAGCAGGTCCGCGCGTTTCTCAAGATGCTCGGACTTGGTGCGGAATTCATCAAGGACGCTCTCCGCCAGTTGACCGCGGGCCGTTCGGCTTCGCTGCCGAACGTTTCGCTCTCGGACAAAGCGGTGAAGAGCGCGGGCTTTGTGAATCTCGCGAATCTCGCTCGCAGCAACGGATAAGGAGCAACAGCTAATGGCTTACAGCGACAAAGTAGTGGATCACTACAACAATCCCCGCAACGTCGGCAGCTTGCCCAAAGCCGATCCCAACGTCGGGACCGGACTGGTCGGCGCGCCGGAATGCGGTGACGTGATGAAGCTGCAGATGAAAATCAATCCGGAGACGCAGGTCATTGAAGAAGCCAAGTTCAAGACCTTCGGCTGCGGGTCGGCTATCGCTAGCTCCTCGCTCGCTACCGAATGGGTAAAGGGAAAGACGGTCGACGAGGCCTTGGCGATCAAGAACACGGACATCGTGCGCGAGCTGTCGCTCCCGCCGGTGAAGATCCACTGCTCTGTGCTCGCTGAGGACGCCATCAAGGCTGCCATCGGCGACTGGAAGAAGAAGCAGGGCATCGAGGTGCCAGCTTCCGAAAGGGCCTCGCACTAAGGTTGCCGCTGTGGGCGTGTTCGCGGAGGCCTCGGTATCAAGGGCGGAGTGTTTTTGCACCCCGCGGGGATGCGGTTTTTTGAGTGGGGAGTAATCGAGAATGGCAACAGAAGTGGCAAGTCCCAATGTCGCGAAGATTCATCTGACCGAGCGCGCCGCGCAGAAGATTCGCGCGCTGCTTGAAAAGGAAGGCGTTTCTCCGGAAGTTGGAGGACTGCGCGTGGGCGTGCAGGGCGGCGGCTGCTCCGGTCTGTCCTACGCCATGCGCCTGGACACTCAGCCGCGCGACCGCGACAAGATTTTCGAAGAGTACGGCGCGCGCATCTTCGTCGATCCGAAGAGCTTTCTGTATCTCAACGGCACGACGCTCGAGTACGAAGAGACGCTCATGCGCCAGGGATTTGTTTTCCAGAATCCCAATGCGGCGCGAAGCTGCGGCTGCGGCAGTTCGTTCACCGCCTAGTAGCACAGACTTAAATCTGTGCTCTTGAGGGTTTTGCTTTCGCTCCAGCGGGGGAGAGCACAGGCGAGTCCGATAAGTGGTTGGCAGCCGCACCCGCCAGCCACTTTTTTTGTGCTTGCGGGGATTCTCCAAGAACTCTTATGACGGCACCAACCACAACTACGAATCCGCCTCTGGTTTGCTGGAACTGCCACGAGCGCACGCTTGGCACGCACTTTTGCTCGAGCTGCGGCAAGCTGCTGCAACTCCCGCAGGCCGTGGATTACTTCGCGCTCTTCGAGATGCCGCGAAAACTTTGGATTGAAATGGGCGGCCTGGAGCAAAAGTTCCTCCAACTGAGCTGGAAGCTGCATCCCGACAATTATGTGAATGCCAGCGAGAAGGAACGGGAATTTTCTCTGAAGCGCAGCTCAGAGTTGAACGACGCGTACCGCACTCTGCGCGATCCCATTTCTCGTGTCGAGTATTTGCTGGCCATCGAGGGCGAACGCAAGGACGGCGAGAAAAAGCAGCAGGCACCGCCGGAATTGCTCGAAGAGGTGTTCGAGTTGAACGAATCGCTCGATGAATTGCGCGAAGCGAAGGCGTCCGGCGAGGATCTGACCGCGCTGAAAGTGCGGCTGGAAGAAGCCGAAAAGAACTTTCAGGAAAGGTTGAAGGAAGTTGACGGCGAATTGCAATCGACGGCGCGCGAATGGGATGCGGCGCTGCAAGCGGATCACGCCACACGCAAGAAGATCATGACGCGGCTGAACGAATTGTTGAATCGCCGCTCATACGTACGGAATTTAGTCACCAACGTCGCCAAGGAATTGGCGGAGGTCTGATCGCAAGAATGGGAAAGATCGTTGGAATCGATCTTGGGACGACGAACAGCCTGGTCGCGTATATCGATCCGCAGACCGGGAGGCCGAAGTGTATCCCTGGTCCTTATGGTGACACGCTTTGTCCTTCCGTTGTCAGCCTGGACGCAGATGGCAGCATCATCGTCGGCGAGCCGGCCAAGCGGCGCCTCTTGACGCAGCCTGAGCGCACGATTTACTCCGTGAAGCGCCTGATGGGCCGCGGCCCGGCCGATGTGCAGAACGAGTTGCGGCTGTTTCCGTTTCGCATCGACCCTGCGAGCAAGAACGTGATTCGCGTGGTGCTCGGCGAAAAGGTCTTCACGCCGCCGGAGATTTCCGCGTTCATCTTGCGCGAACTTAAGAATTGGGCAGAAGCCTACTTCGGCGAACCCGTCGATCGCGCGGTTATCACCGTGCCCGCCTACTTCAATGACGCGCAGCGCCAGGCCACGAAAGACGCCGGGAAAATTGCCGGTTTGGAAGTTCTGCGGCTTGTGAATGAGCCAACCGCCGCGGCGCTGGCTTACGGCTTGCACGAAAAGCAGCGCGGCCGCGTCGCGGTGTACGATCTTGGTGGCGGCACGTTCGACATTTCGATTCTCAAGCTCATCTCGACGAGCGAAGGCGACATTTATCAAGTCCTATCAACGAACGGCGACACGCACCTCGGCGGCGACGACATCGACAATTTGCTCCAGGCCTTCGTTCACGAGCAGATTCTTCAGCACGATCAGATTGATTTTTCGCCGCACGGCGAACTGGCGCAGGAATTGCGCAGAGCGCTCATTGCCATCAAGCATCAGCTCTCGGAATCGGAAAACGCGGTGCTTCGCTTCCCGCTGCCCAACGGCAAAGTGTTCGGGCACGAATTCACTCGCGGCGCGCTGGAAGCCTTGATTCGTCCAGTGGTGGACCGCACGATGGGGCCGGTCAAGCAAGCATTGGCCGATGCACAGCTAGACCCAACAGACATGGACGAGGTCGTGCTCGTCGGGGGCGCAACGCGCACGCCACTGATTCGCCGCACCGTGCAGGAATATTTCGACCGCAAACCGCACACCGAACTGAATCCCGATGAAGTGGTCGCGCTGGGCGCCGCTGTGCAGGCCAATATCCTGGATCGCGGCGTGCAAAACATGCTGCTGCTCGACGTCACGCCGCTGTCGCTCGGGATCGAAACCTACGGCGGCGCGGTGGCGAAAGTCATTCCGCGCAACTCGACCATTCCGGCAAGCGCGCAGGAGTTGTACACCACGGGCGTGGACAATCAGACAGGCATCGAGATTCATGTGCTGCAAGGCGAACGCGAACTCGCGAAAGACTGCCGCTCGCTCGCACGCTTCACGTTGAGAGTTCCGCCTGCGCCGGCAGGGCTGCCGCGCATCGAAGTGAAATTTCTGATTGACGCGAACGGCATCTTGCAGGTTGGCGCAAAAGATTTGCGCAGTGGCGAGCAGCATTCGATTGCCGTGCAACCGAGCTACGGCATCAGCGATACGGAAATCGAGCGCATGCTCGAAGAATCGATCGAATACGCCGAGCAGGATTTTGCCGAGCGCCAGTTGATCGAGGCGCGCACTGAGGCCGAAGCAATCCTCAGCGCGACCGCAAAGGCTTTTGTGAATCCAAAGTCCGCGGACTTGTCCGCCGACGAACGCACTGCAATTAGTTCAGGCGTTGCGGCGCTGAAAGAATCGGTCGCCGGCAGCGATTACAAATTGATTCGCAAGCGTATCGACGAATTGAATCACGCGACCGAGCATCTCGCGGAAATTCTGATGAGCGCCGCGGTTTCAACGGCTCTGGAGGGACGCAAGCTCGCTGAGGTGTGATGATTTCTTTTGTAGGGGCGCAGCATGCTGCGCCCTAAGCGTCGTGCAGGTTCTTTGGGGGAGTAAAAATGGGTGGCACGAATCCATACATTGAAGAAGTCAAATACAATCCAGCCACGAAGAAATATAAAGTGACCTTTCTTCCGAGCGGCAAAACCATCGAGGTCGACCCGGAAAAGATTCCGTACGGCCACAACGGCCTGCCGGGGAGCATTCTCGACATCTCCGAGGGTTTCAAGATAGGGCTGGATCACGCCTGTGGTGGAGTCTGTGCCTGTTCGACGTGCCACGTGATTGTCCATCAAGGGCTTGAGTCCTGCAACGAAGCCACTGACGCGGAACTCGACGAACTCGACGAAGCTCCGGGCATCACGCCGAAATCGCGCCTCGGCTGCCAGACTGTTCCCGACGGCACCACCGACATCGTCGTCGAAATCCCCGAGTGGAACAAAAATTACGCCAAGGAAGCAGATCACTGAGGATCAAACATGCCGCCGACATTCACTTGGGACAATTTCGAAGACATTGCCATCGCTTTGGCCGATAAATTCCCGGACACCGACCCGCTGACCGTCCGCTTTACGGACTTGCACAAGTGGATTACGGAACTTCCCGGCTTTACTGGCGATCCCGCAGGATCGAACGAGTCCAAACTGGAAGCCATCCAAATGGCTTGGCAAGAGGAATATCAGGATCGCCAGAGCTGAAGTTAGGAACTGGAAAATCGAAACACGAAAATCCGGAAAGAGCTTGTTTGCGCGCGCTTTCTGCCCCCGCTTGTTACGGGTGAGAGATTCCCGTATTCTAATAAGGTTGTAGTCACACCGTCGGTGGCGCTATGGTGCAACGGTTAGCACGCGGCCCTTTCAAGGCCGAAATACGGGTTCGATTCCCGTTAGCGCTACCAAATCTCCTCGTATAAGCAGAACCCGTGTCCCGCCTGAACGCGAAAAAGCCCAAGCAGCTTGTGAGCAAGCGCTTTATTGAGGCTCTGACGTATGCCGCGCGTCTACATGCCAAGCAGGTTCGCAAGCGCACGGCGCGCCCATACATTGGACATCTGCTCAGTGTTACTTCCATCGTGATTGAATACGGCGGCGACGAAGAGATGGCCATCGCCGCCCTCTTGCATGACGCCGTTGAGGATCAAGGCGGCCTGCCGCGGCTGCGCGAGATTCGCCGCAAATTCGGCGAGCGTGTGGCTCGCATCGTGGATGGCTGCACCGATTCCTACGGCGAACCCAAGCCTCCTTGGCGCGAACGCAAGCTGGCCTATCTTGATCGAGTCGCTCAAGAGCAAACCGACGTTCGCCTGGTTTCCGCTGCCGACAAGCTCTCCAACGCGCGCGAAACGCTTCACGAACTGCGCGTGCACGGTGATTCGGTTTTCGAGAAATTCGAGGGGAAGAAGGAAGGCACGCTCTGGTATTACCGCGCGCTGGTTGAAGCCTACCGCAAGGCCGGCACCGGCCCGCTGATCGACGAACTCGACCGCGTCGTCACCGAACTCGAAACCCTGGCGACGCCCTAGCCGCATGCGTCGTTGCTTCGCATGTACGAATACCTTACTTATTCTTCCGAGTTATAGCAGCGGTTGCGAGGCGCGGCCGCTTCCGGCACAATGGCTGCCGGCCCTCCGAGCTATCGCCATGAGCCAAGGCTCCCCCAACGCGGGCTCCGTATTCACTATTGGTCATTCCAACCTTGAACTCGCGGAGTTTCTTTCCGTTCTCGTAAAAAACGGCGTCCAACTCGTTTGCGACGTGCGCAGCCGCCCCGGCAGCTACCGCTTTCCGCAATTTAATCGAGAGTGCCTGGAAGTGGGCCTTGCTTCGGTCAACATCCAATATGAGTTCCTGGGTGAATCTTTAGGTGGCAGGCCTGCCGATTCGCGCGCCTACCATGAGGATGGCCGCGTGGATTACACGGCGCGGCGGCGCGCGCCGGATTTTGTCGCCGGCATCGAGCAAGTCGTCGCGCTTTCGCGTGCCCACACGGTGGTGCTCCTGTGCGCGGAGGAGGATCCGCTCCATTGCCACCGTTTTCTGATGATTTGCCCCGCGCTGCTAATGCGCGGCGTGACTCCCGTGCACATCCGGCGCGGCGGCGTGCTCGACTCGCAACGCGAAGCGGAAGACCGGTTGCTGGCGCTGAATGATCTCTCGGCGTTCACCAGCGATTCGCTTTTTGCCCTCGAACGGGATTCCGCTCTTGAAGAAGCCTTGCGCCGCCAGGCCCAGGAATACGCCTTTCGCGGCTCGCCTGAGCAACTGGAGGATTTCTAAGTTTCATGCAACGCCTGCTGTGCACCATCGGATTCACCGGAAAGACCGCGGAGGAATTCTTCGCGCTTTTGTCGGAAGCCGGTGTTCAGCAGGTGATCGACATCCGGCAAAACCGAGGCGGCCAGCTTTCCGGTTTCGCGAAACATCCCGACCTTTCTTTTTTTCTGCGCAAGATTGCCGGCATTACCTACACGCACGAGCCGTTGCTGGCCCCGCTACCGGAGTTGCTGAAAAACTATCGCAAAACAAAAGACTGGCCCGCATACGAAGATTCGTTCCTCGCCGTCATGAAGGAGCGAGGTGTGCCCGAAAGCGTCGACACGACCCCCTGGCCCTCCAACGTCGCGCTGCTATGCTCCGAGGCCGGACCGGAGAAGTGCCACCGTCGCTTGGTGGCTGACCTTCTCGCGTCGCATTGGCGCGAGCGAGGCGACGAAGTGGAAATCCGCCATCTCCTCACGGAAAAGAAAAAGCCGGCAAAGGCGCGCCGCAAAAAGGCTGTTGCCGTCCCATGACCAAACTGCTGATCACCGAAATCACGCGCATGGGGCCGGCCTTTTGCATCATTGGGCTGCAGCGCGAGAAAGACGAAATCCATTCGGTCCGTCCCATTCCTTCTTCCGCCAATGGCTGGCGGTATTTTCCGCACCAGCGCGGCGATATTTTGGAATGTTCACTCATGCAATTGCCGGCGGCGAAGCCGCATATCGAGGACCGCGTCTCCACGCGAGGATTTTGGAAATCCGCTGAGATGCCTGAACCGGAGACTGTCACTTGGTTGCGTAAGGCGGAACTCTCCCCAACCCTGCCGGGTCTTTTTGGCTGCGCCGTTCGCGAGAATAAGCGCGGCAGCGGCCACTATGTCATGCCGGGCGAGGCGCAGCGTTCGATCTGCGGCTGTGATACGCAGAATCTTCGGCTCGAGCTTTGCGCCAACGAATTGCGGGCCACGCTGGTCCTTTCTTCCGGGGAAGTTTTGCGTGATCTGCCCGTCGTGGACCACAATTGGCGAGGATTCGTCGAGCAGGCGCTAAGCCCCGAGCGCGGCGCGAACCGCATGAACCGCCTCGAACGCTTCTTGAATTCCCAGTTCCATTACAAAATACTGTCTTGCCCGCACCATTTCGTCCGTCTGGGCCTCACGCGGCCTTATCATGAAGTGTGCTGGCTCATGCTGGATACTCTTTTTCCTCTGCCCAAGCCCGAGTGGTTTGAGGAGTTTTAATGGTTCCCTCACTTTCGTCGTCCTTGAGAGTCCGAGAGATGTGGATTCGGATCGTTGAACAATGTTTTCGCCGGGAGCTGGGCGATTCCATTTCGCTGCCGGATGACACCGTGGATTTGATTGAAGCGGGAATTCTCGATTCGATGTCCTGGGTCAGTTTTCTTCGCGGGGTCGAAATTGCCAGCGGTGTTTCCGATCTTGGCTCCGCATTGAATGAGCAGCCCGCGACATTCGCAAGTGTGTTTGCCGCTCTTCAGCAAGTGGATAGCAAACCCTTGGAGCAAGACGACCCACCGCCCGAATTCGTTCGGCCCGGCAGAGGCAACTTGGCTCTCATCACCGGTTCCTCCTTAGCGCTGGCTTCGCGGGTCGTTCCGTCTGAGGAAATTGACCGGGCGTTTGGGATGCCGATCGGGAAGCTGCGGCATCGCGCGGGAATCGAATCGCTGGCGTATGCGGCAGAAGGTGAGAACGAATTAACCCTGGGAGCCAAGGCTGCAGAGGAAACGCTGCGTGGAACCTCTTGCGGCGCGCACGAGCTGGACTGGATCATCGCGACCAGCGAGACGCATCACAACTATCCGTTGCTGGCGGCACAACTGCATTCGCGGTTGCTGGTGCGCGAAAACTGTGGAGCGCTCGATGTCGGCGGCGCGTGTCTCGGTTTGCTCAACGCGCTCGCGGTGGCGCGATCGCTGATCGGTTCGGGCGCGGCGCAGAACATCTTGGTCGTGACCGCGGACGTTCATAGCCGCACCCTGACGCCGGGGCGCGTGAAAGGGGAATTTGGCGGGTTGTTTGGAGACGGCGCCACCGCGTTCTTGTTGCGCGGCGGCAACGGCACAGAGTCCGACGGCGGCTATCGAGTGGGCGAATTTCTTTTCGGATGCGCGGGACAGTACGCAGCGGCCATTCAGGTTTCCGACGATCTCGAAGGCGGACTTGCCGTGCGATTCGACGGGGATGCACTTTCGCGGGCCGCCATCACGCGATTGGAAAAAACTATTAGCGCTGTGGAATCGCGGAGCGGCATCCCGCGCGCAGCCGTGGGCTATTTCGCGACGCATCAGCCAAATCCGAGGCTGCTGACGCTGCTTGCGAAGCAGTGCGGCGTTTCGCCCCAGGCATTTCCGCCGATTTGCCGGACTTCCGGGAATTTGGGTTCGTCGATGTGCGCGGCAGCTTTGCATACCGCCTTGCAAAGCGCTTCGCAATTGCCTGTGGCGGAACGCAAGCCGATTTTTCTGGCTTCGCTCGGGCCGGGCCTTTTGTTTGGCGGAACCTGGCTGAGTATTGGAGATCAGAGAACAGAGGCCGGAGATTAGGGACCAGGGCGCGTTCGCGTGGTGAAGCTGATGTCCACGGAGGGAACGACGCAGCTTTGCAGCGGCGGCCAACCGGCGTCCGTGGTCACGTTTCGACAAAGCGAAGCTGTCGCGTTGCTGAACTGAGAAGCGTCCGCGGCTCCGTTCAGCGCCTCCCCGTAAACCGTGTAGCTGCTACCCACGGGCAAACTCGAAATCAGATACGTACCGTCAAATTGCGCGTGGCCGGGCGCACTGCAGCTCCATCCGCCGATGACCGCGGCGACAACTGCGCCAGTCGAATTGTCCACTGCCACGACTTGCGAGCCGAATACACCCGTAACGCCCGGCGGATTCGCGGGCAGCGCGAGCGGATTCGCGGGAGTAATCTTCCCGGTGATCGAACCGACATGCACCATATCGGTTGGGTCGGGATAGAGGACACGCAGTCCGGTGCGATCGTCGTCGCCAAGAGGGGCGTCCGGCTGTTGCGCGGTGGGCCGCGTGCCGGTGATAGTTCCGGGCGTGGGCGCGAACGGAAACATCATGGCGCTCCACACGGCGGAGTGGCTGAATCCCAAGAAGTGGCCCATCTCATGGGCAAGCACGGATTCGAGGTCATAAGCCGCGGGAGCAGTAGGGAGCGCCTGCGGCGTAGCAAAGGTGACGTTCGAGCCGCCTGGGTTGAAATAAATGTCGGCATCGAGAATTTGCCCGAGTTGCGTTGCCACCGGGCTCGCGCCAACTTGAGCTCCGAGAACGTCCGTGGTGATCACACGGGTGAAGGCCAAAACGCCTGGGGTGAACGCCATGTCCGCCTGATCGAAGCAAATCGTGTTGAGGCCGTCGGAGCCGCACGCGTTTTGCGTTGAAGTGCGAGATAGCGGTGAAAAGGTCGACGGAAAAAGAGTCGTTCCCGTGACTCCGGTCCACACGCCAATGCTTTGCGTAATCGCTTGTTCGATCTCCGTCATTTGGCCGCTCGCCGTTTGGTTTTGCGTCAGGACGCTTACGGGATTCGTGTTCAGCGCGGTGCTCCATCGCACGGCGATGCTGCCCGGCGTCGTGAGCTGATGCGCGCGCACGGGGCAAGCCGAGCCGCCGGAAATGGCCACCGGCTGGCGCACGTCCGGCACAATCATGTTGAACGCATAAGCCTGCGCCGCCGGCGCCCACCACGCGCCGTAAGTCAATGCCAGCATCCAGGCGAGAACACGTCTCCAAGCATCCTTCATTGGACTTCTCCTCTCAGTGGCCTCTGCACTCTCTGCGTGCTCTGTGTTAATTCTTTCTGGGTTCATGGCGCATTGATTTCGAGCGCTTTTTTGAGCTTCAACTGAAAAACGGCCACCGCCAAATTGCGGATTCCGCCGTGACGGAACTGGCGCGTCACTGGATCAAAAATCGGGGCAGCCGCGGAATCCTGCGTGACCGTTTCCAGACCCGTTCGCGGATCGCGCCGGATTCGAAACGCGCCTTGCGACCAGCCGAGCACACGAAAGGGTTCACCTTCACGGTTCCAGAGAAACACATAGGCTTCTTCGCCGACGCGAAACACTGGGACCTCATCCACTCGCGAGTGCAGGTTGCCGACGTTGCCGCCGATCGTGTGAACGCTGATGAACTCCGGCAGCGATCCTTTGTTCTGCTCGATAACCTGAAAACGTGTTTCCGTCCAAATCTCTCCGCTATCCCAGAAGCTCCGCACGCCGAGGCATCGCACCCGCGCAACCGCCGTAGCCTGGTGCGCCAGTTCCTCGAATCGCATTCGCGCGAGCGTCGTGGCGTTAGCCGCCACCGCCAGCAGTGCCATCAGTGCGAACAACAAAACCCACAAAAACCTTCTTCGCTGTACGTAGCTCATCTCAACGTACCTCCAGGACGCCGCTGGCCGCAGTCTGGTCCAAATTCGTGTTTTGAATGAAGAGCGTGCGAGCGCCCGGCGCGGCACTCGCCGGAACCTGCAGCGTCAAGTGAATGATTCCCAGCCCGGCTGGCTGCTTTGAAATCACTGTGACGTCGCCAGGTCCGGTTACGGTGTAGGTCATACTGGTATCGAATCCACTCTGAGAAAACACACAGATGTCGACAGTCGCCGTTCCGCTGGCAGGCCGTTGCACCGGGATGGGATTTCCTCCGAGCGTGCAGGAATTGTTGGCGGTCGAAAACGCGCCGAGAGCCGCGACGTTGAGGTCCAAGTCGTTGCTCGGAGTGGAAACGCCAGCGGTGGTTGGGTCCACGACGACAATGTCTTTTCCAGTTGCGGCAGGTGATGCGCTGCTCAACGCAATCACTTCATCAGAAGCATTGGGAGTGGCGACAACAAGAGAAACCGCGTTGGACTTAGTCCCGTCCGGGTTCTGGATTTGTACGGAAACGCTTCCCGCGACAGCTACGTCGGGTGCGGTGACTGGCGCCGCACACTCGAGCGCGGACGTGCAGGAGGTCGTTCGCGCTGTTCCGGCAATGAGCAGCGTCGAGCCCGGTCCCGGGCTGGAAGGCGCAAATCCGCTGCCGTCCACGCGCAGCGTGAAGCCTTGCGCCGCCCCCGCATACACACTCGACGGATGCAGCGTGAGGATGTTCGCGGTATTGGATATCGTTACGTTGGCAACACCGGATTGCGAGGTGTCGTCGGAACTGATGGCGACAACTTGAATTGCGTCCGGTGAAGGCGCCGCACTGGGAGCGGTGTAAATTCCGTTGGCGTTAACCGTGCCGCAAACTCCCGCGGTCGAACAAGCTGTGCCCTGTACCTGCCAGACAACAGCCTGGTTGCTCGTTCCCAGGACCGAAGCCGTGAAGCCCTGCACGCCAAGCGGCGCCAGCGTGACGCTCGCGGGTTGCACCGAAACCAGAACGTGATTGATGACGGTGATTTGCACGCTTGCGCTTTTTGTCGAATCCGCCGCGCTCACGGCGGTCACGCTCACTGGATTTGGCGAGGGAATCGCTCCGGGGGCGATGTAGTCGACCTGCGATGCGGATGTGCTGGTCACCGTCTGGCAGGGGTTCGATCCAACCGCACAGATTTGTCCGAAGGTCGAATTCCCGCCCGCGACTCCGTTGATGTTCCATGTCACGCCGGTGTTAGAAGTGCCATTGACTTGCACCGTCAGTGTCAGTCGATGACTTCCCGCGAGCGTGGCCGTTGCTGGCGAAACACCCAAGCTGACTCCCGGCTGCACGGCGATGCTTGCCTGTGCCTGCTTCGACGGATCAGCCTGCGGAGTCACCGTGACCGTGACCGTATTTGGACTGGGCGGTGTGGCGGGAGCGGTGTAGGTGGCGGAGTTTGAAGTGGTGCCGGCGACGGTTTGCGTCGTCACGACCGTTAGAGTGCCGCAGGCGCTTCCGCTGCAGCCCGCTCCGCTCAGAGACCACGCCAACACCGTGCTGGGGTTGGAATTGGGGGCGGGTGTCAGCGTAGCGACTAAGGTTGCGCTCGTCCCCGCTGGCACACTCGAAGGCGCGGACAGCTGCAGCGTGAAATGGCTGGTGATCGCGATCGTGGCCGAAATTTGTTTCGAGGGATCCGCAACGCTTTGCGCGGTTACGGTTACGCTGGCGGGCGATGGCAAAATTCCCGGCGCGATGTAATGGCCGCTCGAATCCATGGTTCCGCAGGCATTTGGACAGGCGCCGCCGGAAAGGCTCCAGCGCACAGTCGTATCGGGACGCCCGCCGCTGGTGATGCTTGCCTGGAATGCTTGCGCCGCGCCGAGTTCGACGCTTGCGGAGTTGGGGGTCAGCGCTAAGACAATATCGCTGGTAATCGTGACGGTTGCTGATGCGGACTTCGTGGGATCGGCGTGACTCGTCGCGGTGATTTGCAGCGTAGCAGGAAAAGGCAAATCTGCCGGAGCCGTGTACACGCCTGCTGCGTTGATTGTTCCTACCGCTGCATTTCCCCCTACGATGCCACTGACACTCCAGCTCAATGCCGTGTCCGTCGTGTTCGTCACGACGGCAGTGAAGGTCAACTGATTTCCTAGAAGGACCGAGCCGGTAGATGGCGTCACGGTTACCGTGATGGGAGGAGGAGGTGGGAGAGTACTTGCTCCTCCTCCGGCGGTGCAGCCATATGCCCACGCGGTGGCAATGAGCAGCGCACCAAGAGCAACTCCAAGTCTGCGCAATTCAGTTCTGCTGCCGTGCGGAAGGGGGCGCATGCCCGGCGGAGAGCAGGCGAAGGGCCAGCGAAAGAAAGTGTGGAGAGTTTGAAGAGACTGGAGTGGGACTTCGCCGTCGATTCTAAGGAAAATCGAATGGAATCAATGTGTTGACTTGTTCCGGTGCCTTCGATCCGCACTTCTTGGGGAGCTCAGTGAGTTCTTTCTGCGGGCGATTGAAACGGACTCGGGTTCTGTTTTGGGACCGGCGCACAATGCGCTTGTTCCATTCCGGCACTCGGATCGTGGACAAATCCAAAGTTGACTTATCCCTTTTGCGCTCGAATAATCCCCGTCATGGCACGCCCGGATGCCGTTCGCCGCGTCAAGAGCTACTCCGCTGCTGACGGATACGTCTATCAATACTATTTTTTTGAGGGCAATCGCGCCCATCGCGGATCGAGCCCCGGCGGCGAGTTCACTTATGTCATTTCCGCGGACCGCCACTCCGCATTCCCCTTCAAAATTTTCGTGCACCAGTCTGCGCTGGACTCCTGGGCCGCAAGGAACGGCCGAGCGCTTTCGAGCTCTGAAGAATACGCGGTTGCCAAAATGCGACTCTTCCAGGCTTTCGATGAAGGCGCGGTACAAGTCGTTCCCTCCGGCCAGCCGCCCCGCGAAGTGACCGTTGATGAGTCCAATCTCGAAGAGCTGCTCGGCCAACTGGGGATTTAGGGCCAATCCGGTTCAGCAATTTGCAACCACGCGCTCCACGCTCATCTCGCCAGTGAACCAAATCCGTTGCAGCGGCGTCTGGTAGGTGTATGGGAACCGAACGTCCTTGGCAAGGGTAGTTGGGGTATGGGCAGCAAGGGGCAGAAGTAGCTTTCAGAAGGAATCTTATGCAGGAGCTGGTTCTGATCCAGCCAGGCAGGGTAGCAAGGAGCGGGTGGGTGCGCGAGGCGACTGAAACGGACGCCCGGCGGGAGTTCGAAGAGTGCCTTGCCGAATGCGGTCCACTGGCGTACCGCGTGGCGCGCGGCGTTTTGCGCAACACGGCGGAGGCCGAAGACGTCGCACAAGAAGCGCTGCTGCGGGCGTATCGCAATTTCGAGCGATTGCGCGACCGCAACCGCTTCCGAGGCTGGCTCGTTCGAATCTCCTTCCGGCTGGCGCTCGACCGCCTGCGTTCCGCGAAGCGCCGCGAGCAGCGCGACACGCTCTGGTCACAACCAGCGCATTTGCCACCGCCCGCCACCGCCGAAGATATTGCCGCTTCGAATCAGTTTCGAATTCATCTCGAGCGCGCTCTGGAAGAACTGCCAGAGAAACTGCGCCTGGTGCTTTTGCTTTCGGCAATGGAGGGCTACACGATTGACGAGATCGCCGCGATGGTCGGAGTTCCCGTCGGAACGGTGAAATCGCGGATTTTCATTGCCCGGAAAAAGTTAGCGGAGAAGTTGCGATGCCATGCGAACGCTATAAAGACGCGTTGAGCGAAGCCGCCGCCAGCGGTGCTGTCCCGCATGGAGAACTGCGCGCGCATTTAGATGCTTGCGCCTCTTGCCGCGCCGCGTTTGCCCAGGAACAATCTCTGTTTAGCGCCATCGACTCCGCCCTTCACGCCACTGTCAACACAGACGTTCCGCCCTCGCTTCTTCCTCTCGTTCGCGCAAACCTCGATGAAGCAGTCGCCACACATTCTCGCTGGTTCGTTCGTTGGCCCGTCCTGACTGGAGCGGCCGTCTCCGTTGCGGTCTTGTTTGCCGTTCTCATTTTGCATCAGGACAATATCGCGCGTAATTCTGGGAATTCCGTCGCCGGCAACTCTTCGGCTCCGCCAACTGTGCCTGCGGAAACTTCGAATTCTCAGGGGTCATCCTTGCGGCCAGGACCGGGCGGCCCGCCGCCGCGGGTGTCTGTGGCAAAGAATATGACTAGGCGGCCAGCCACTAATGGACGCAATGCAGTGCCCGAAGTTCTTGTGCCCCAGGATCAAGAAGTCTTGTTGGCCAGTTACGCACAGCAGTGGGGCGCTCGCAAGCGCGCGCCGCTTCTCGCGAAAAACTCGGATGAGCCGACCGTGGCGCTTCTTGAAGTTGCGCCGATCCAAATTGATGAGCTTAACGTCAAGCCTTTAGCGGAAGGGAACTCGCAATGACTTGCGTGGACGCCGCCGTCACAAAATGTTTTGAATTCTTTGGAGGAGCCAGATGAAAAAGTTGACTTACTTCTGTTTGCTTGGCGCGCTGAGCTTGACCGTGCGGCCGTTGCTGGCACAGGAAAAGCCCAAGACCGAGGAGCACGCCAAGACGTCCGTGTTGGTCAAGGTGCAGCTTGTCTTTGCCGAGTACGATGGGGAAAAGAAAATCTCGAGTATGCCGTACGTCTTTGGGGTGCTCGCCAATGAGAGAGGCATCGACGGCACCAGCGTCCGAACGGGTGTTCGCGTCCCCATCGAGATCGATGGCAAGGATCAGAAAACGACCTACATGGATGTCGGATCAAACATCGATTGCCGCATCAGAATCGAAGAGGAGGGTCGGTACGCGGTGAACTTGACCTTCGACCGTTCGGCTCTCTATCCGAACAAATCTTCCGAAGGCGAAAGGCTCGTGTCAGAACCAAATGGGCAGCCGCTGGTCCGCCAATTCAGAACGAATGAAAACTTGCTTCTCAAGGACGGGCAGACGACGGAGGCTGTTGTTTCCACTGATCCGCTCAACGGCCACACCATGCGCGTCTCGGTGACGATCAACGTCCAGAAGTAAGAGAGAATTCCGCTCGCAACTTACGCCAATACCGCGCGTAGTGCGACTGACAACTCGGAGTGCAAAAACGCATAGCCCAGTTGTTGCAACTTCTGAGGCCTGACGCGCTGGCTGGATAAGAGCAGCGCGTCGGCCATTTCGCCCAGCGCCAGCCGCAGCGCAAACGCCGGTGCAGGGAAGAGCGCAGGGCGGTGCATAGCCTTTGCGAGCACTTTTGTGAATTCCGCGTTTTGCACGGCGGCGGGAGCAACGACGTTTATCGCACCCCGGGCCGCCGAATTCTCCAGCGCAAATTTCAAAATCCCAACCACATCCTCGAGCGTGACCCATGACATCCATTGCTTCCCCGAACTCAGTTTTCCACCTGCGCCAAATCTGAAAGGCAATACCATCCTGGGCAGCGCGCCGCCAGTGCGCGACAGAATAATTCCAAATCTGGCGAGCACTACGCGGATCCCCAGTGCTTCGGCTTTGAGCGCTTCGACTTCCCATTCCCGGGCCAAGCCTGAGAGGAAATCCGTTCCCGGCGCGCTTTCTTCGGTCAGCACTTCGTCGCCGCGGCTCCCGTAAATTCCAATCGCCGAGGCCGACACCAGCACTCTTGGCCGCGCGCTCATTTTCGCAAGCGCGTTGATCAATGCGCGCGTCGTGTCGATTCGGCTTGAGCGCAATAACTCTTTTCTCTGTGCACTCCACCTGCCATCAGCAATCGATACGCCTGCAAGATTCACGACGCCATCTGCGCCAACACCAGCGCCGCCCAATTCTCCCGTGACCGGGTTCCATGCCACATCAAAACCATCTTTGCTGGTCGCCCGTTTGCTTTGTGGCCGCAGAAGTCTGCACACGGTGTGCCCGTCGCGAGCCAGCGCAGCACTGAGTGCCGTTCCCACCAGGCCCGTCGATCCTGTTACTAAGATTTTCATGCCGTCCTCCGCCGGTTGTCGCTTTCAAAACTCCCGCGGCCCTTTTCTGCACCCTACGCAACGCCTGCGCCGGGGTCAAGCCATCGAATCTTTCGAACCTTTTGTTCTCGCCGAAAGCTCAAACGGATCACTCCTCCGGCTGGCTGCATCCCTCCCGCTCGCGCTACAATTCCTCTGTGCCTCCGGTCTCGCAATCGATTCGCGTGAAGGTCCTCTTCTTTGGCCGTCTGAAGGACGTCGTTGGCCATTCCGAGGAATCGCTCGAAGTCCCGGAAGCCTCCACCATTGAGCAACTCTTCACACTCCACGCCCAGCGCATTCCTGAACTTGCAAAATACCGCTCTTCGGTCGTCGCTTCCCACAATCAGGAGTTCGCTTCTTGGGACACACCGCTTCACTCCGGTGACGAAATCGCCTTCCTCCCGCCCGTGAGCGGCGGCTAGGTCCTGCGAAATGACCACGCCACTCGACGATGACGTTTTCCAGTTAGTCCGCGAGCCGATTGATCCAGCCGCACTCGTCCGGCACGTTCGCGCCCCCGGCGACGGCGCCATCGTAACGTTCGACGGTTTCGTCCGCAACCAATCGCACAATCGGCGCACGCTTTACCTTGATTACGAAGCGTATGAATCGATGGCTCTCTCGAAAATGCGCGAAATCGGCCGGCAACTCCACGAAAAATATCCTATTCACCGCGTCGCAATGGTCCACCGCCTGGGCAGGCTGGAAATCGGCGAAACCAGCGTTTTCATTGCCGTTAGCGCCCCTCACCGCGCCGCCGCCTTCGATGCTTGTCGTTACGCCATCGATACCTTGAAACGCACCGTTCCCATCTGGAAAAAGGAGTACTTTGAGGATGGTGCGGTCTGGGCGGATGGCGAACTCCCTCCCGCTCCTGTGGCGACACCGCGCGCCAAACCCGCATCTTAATTACGTAACGGTGATGATGCCCTCTCGATTCCAGCCTGTTCTGATTGTGGGTCTTGTTGCTTTGCTTTCAGGCGGCGCGGCCTTCACACAGGACGATCCAAACCGGCCCCCCTGGGCGCAGAAAAC
>Ga0335077_10000856_pt1 | contig 34709 bp, 31 predicted proteins | sample Lox_Sample_31_FD_207151 | JGI IMG/M metagenome (GOLD analysis project Ga0335077, IMG submission 207151) | Soil microbial communities from Loxahatchee National Wildlife Refuge, Florida, United States - Lox_Sample_3.1 | ecosystem: Environmental > Terrestrial > Soil > Wetlands | place: USA... | reverse complement strand
GCAACCAGGGGAGCCACGGGCCGGGAGGGCAGTTCGGGCGCTGAGCAGTTGCCGGCGCTGAGCGGTTTGCGGCACCGGGCAGTCCGCGGCACCGGGCAGTCCGCGGAACCGGGGCAGTCTGCGGCACCGGGGCAGGCCATTACCGCCAGGGACTTCTCAGTGAGCTGGGCCGTCTGAGCCGGCTACCGCCGTGGCGTCAGCGGGTGACCTTTCCTGCCTTGATGCAGGAGGTGCACACGCGCAGCCGCTTGGGTGTCCCGTCGACCGTGGCGCGCACGACCTGGATGTTGGGGTTCCAGCGGCGGGGGGTGCGGCGGTGCGAGTGGGAGACCCTGTTGCCGAAGCCCGGCCCCTTGCCGCAGATGTCGCAGACAGAAGCCACGGGATCGCTCCATTGGTGAGATCGGGAAGCCGGATGCCGCCCCGGCACCGCCAGGGCCAGCCGTGGAAGGATATCCGACTCCCGGCCCCCGGCGCGAACCGGAGCCCTGACACGGGCGTGCCGCACCGCCCGGCGCCGCGACCCGGGGCGCCGCGCCGCCTATCCTGAGAGGCGCCATGGTGAGCCTGGAGGAACCGCTGCGCGGCGTGGTGGGGGGCAAGGCCGCCACCAGGGCCGAGAAGGCGTTCGGCATGCGCACCACGGGCGACCTGCTGCGCCACTACCCGCGCCGCTACGCCCGCCGCGGCGAGCTGACCGACCTGGCGTCGCTGCGGGACGGCGAGGACGTGACGGTGTTCGCCCAGGTCGCGAACGTCCGCTCGCGCCGGATGCAGTCGCGGCGCGGCAGGCTGCTCGAGGTGACGGTGACCGACGGCAGTGCCCGGCTGGCGCTCACCTTCTTCAACAAGGTGGAGTTCTGGGAACGCCAGCTGAGCCCCGGCCGTCACGGCATGTTCGCCGGGCGGGTGTCCACCTTCGCCGGGAAGCGGCAGCTCGCCCATCCGGAGTTCAAGCTGCTCGCCGCCGACGACGCCGGCAAGGCCGCGGAGTACGCGGCCGAGCTGATCCCGGTCTACGCGGCGACCAGGGACTTCTCCTCCTGGGACGTCGAGAAGTGCGTGCGGGTGGTGCTCGACACCCTGGGGGATGTGGACGACCCGCTGCCCGCGGAGCTGCGCGAGCGGCACCGGCTGGAGGGGCTGGCGGACGCCCTTCGGGGCATCCACCGCCCGGCCGGCATGGCCGAGGCCGAGCGCGCCCGGACCCGGCTCAAGTGGGACGAGGCGCTGGTGCTGCAGGCCGTGCTTGCGCAGCGCCGCCTCGCCGCCGCTGCGCTGCCCGCCACCGCCCGTCCGGCCCGGGCGGGCGGCCTGCTGGACGCGTTCGACGCGCGGCTGCCGTTCCGCCTCACCGAGGGCCAGCGCGCCGCGGGCGCGACCATCGCCGCCGACCTGGCCCGCACCCATCCCATGCACCGGCTGCTGCAGGGCGAGGTCGGGTCCGGCAAGACGGTGATCGCGGTGCGGGCGATGCTGCAGGTGATCGACGCGGGCGGGCAGGCCGCGCTGCTGGCCCCGACCGAGGTGCTCGCCCAGCAGCACTACCGGTCGGTCACCGAGCTGCTCGGCCCGTTCGGGCAGGCAGGACGGCTGGATGGCGCGGAACAGGCGACCAGGGTGGCGCTGCTGACCGGCTCGCAGGGCGCGGCGGCCCGCCGCGAGGCGCTGCTCGACGCGGCGTCCGGCGCGGCCGGGATCGTGATCGGCACCCACGCCCTGCTCACCGAGCATGTGCAGTTCGCCGACCTGGGCATGGTGGTGATCGACGAGCAGCACCGGTTCGGGGTGGAGCAGCGTGACGCGCTGCGGGAGAAGGCCCGCGGCGCCCGGCCGCACGTGCTGGTGATGACCGCGACCCCGATCCCGCGCACGGTCGCCATGACCGTGTACGGCGACCTGGACACCTCCACCCTCACCGAGCTGCCGGCCGGCCGCTCACCGATCGCCACCCACGTCGTGCCGGCGGCGGAGAAGCCGCACTACCTGGCGCGGACATGGGAGCGCATCCGGGAGGAGGCGGGCACCGGCCGCCAGGCATACGTCGTGTGCCCCCGGATCGGCGCCGGCGACAGCCCGGCACCGGGCGGCAAAACGAGTGGCCCCGCGCACGCCGATACCGACGACCCCGAGCTGGGCCTGGCGGAGGACGAGGAGGACTGGAGCCCGCGCAGGCCACCGCTGGCCGTGCTCGACCTGGCGCCGGCGCTGGCCGGGGGGCCGCTGGCGGGCCTGCGGCTGCGGGTGCTGCACGGCCGGCTGCCGGCCGAGCAGAAGGACGCGGCGATGCGTGACTTCGCCGCCGGGGACGCCGACGTGCTGGTGGCGACCACCGTGGTCGAGGTGGGCGTGGATGTGCCCAACGCCACCGCCATGGTGGTCATGGACGCGGACCGGTTCGGGGTGTCGCAGCTGCACCAGCTGCGGGGCCGGGTCGGCCGGGGCAGCGAGCCGGGCCTGTGCCTGCTCGTCACCGAGGCCGAAGGCGGGACCAAGGCGCGCGACCGGCTGGATGCCGTGGCCAGCACACTGGACGGGTTCCGGCTGTCCCGGCTGGATCTGGAGCAGCGCCGGGAGGGCGACGTGCTTGGCGCGGCCCAGGCGGGCCGCAAGCGGAGCCTCAGGCTGCTCACCCTGCTCAGCGACGAGGAACTGATCGGGCAGGCCAGGCAGGAGGCAACCGCCCTGGTGGAGGCCGACGCGGAGCTGGCAGCCCATCCGGCGCTGGCGGCGGCGATCGGCTCGCTGCTCGACGAGGAGCAGGCCGAGTTCCTGGAGAAGGCTTGACGCGGCCGGGGCGGCGCGGGTGACCCGGATCATCGCCGGGGCCGCGCGGGGACGGCGGCTGGCCGTGCCGAAGGGGACGGCGACCCGGCCCACCAGCGACCGGGCCAGGGAAGGGCTGTTCGCCACCGTGACCGCGATCGGTGGCCCGCTGCCAGGGGCGAGCGTGCTGGACCTGTTCGCCGGCTCGGGGGCGGTGGGCCTGGAGGCGCTGTCCCGCGGTGCCGCCAGGGTGGTGCTCGTCGAGTCGGACCCGCGGGCCGCCCGGGTCATCCGGGCGAACCTGGCGGCCGTCGCGCTGCCCGGCGGCGAGCTGGTATGCGACCGGGTGCAGCGGTTCCTGGACCGCGGGCCGGGCGCCGGCGCCGCCTTCGACCTGGTGGTGGCCGATCCGCCGTACGCGGCGCCGCCAGCGGAGGTCACCGGGATGCTGGCCGCCCTGGCGCGGGAGCGGTGGCTGGCGCCGGGAGCGCTGGTCGCGGTCGAGCGCGGGACCCGGGCCGGGCCGCTGCCGTGGCCGGCCGGGTACCGGGCGGACAGGTCCCGCCGTTACGGCGAGGCAACCTTCTGGTACGGTCTCGCCGCAGCTGAAGTGTCGTAAGGGAAAGGGCGTGACCGCGTGCGCCGTGTTGTCTGCCCAGGCTCGTTCGACCCCGTGACCAACGGGCATCTCGACATCATCAGCCGCGCCGCCAGGCTGTACGACGAGGTGCTGGTGGTGGTCGGCGCGAACCTGGCCAAGCAGGGCCTGTTCACGGTCGAGGAACGGCTGGCGATGCTGCGGGAGGTGACCGGCGACCTGCCCAACGTCGGGGTGGACAAGTTCACCGGCCTGCTGGTCGATTTCTGCCGCGCGCACCAGGTCTCGGCGATCGTGAAGGGCCTGCGGGCCGTGAGCGACTTCGAGTACGAGCTGGAGATGGCCCAGATGAACTACCGTCTCGCCGAGGTGGAGACGCTGTTCATGACCGCGAACCCGCTCTACTCGTTCCTGCGTTCCAGCCTGGTGAAGGAAATCGCCGCGTACGGCGGCGACGTGTCGTCGCTGGTGCCGGAGCCCGTGCACGGGAAGCTGATGGCGCGGCTGGCAGAGACCTGACGGGGCACGCTGCCGCGAGTTGGGCTTCGGTCAGCGCACTGGGTAAGCTGACCACCCTGGACCCGTGCCCTATCCCCATGTTGCCATGCCACATTCTCGCAGGACGCCCACGGCCCGTCTCGACCCCCGTGGGCCGCTGGTGTTCGATACCCGGAACCTTCCCCGGCGCCCGGGGTCGCTGCGCACCGAGACCCGGACCGTGCCCGCTCCCGCGGACCTGCACACCGGCCTGGCCGGCGTCCCTGAGGGCTCGGACCTGCGGCTGGACGTCACGCTGGAGTCGGTGACCGAGGGTGTCCTGGTCACCGCGACGGCGGTGGCGCCGGTCACCGGCGAGTGCGCCCGGTGCCTGGAGCCGGTGGCGCAGACCCTCGAGGTCCGCTGCCAGGAATTGTTCAGTTACGAGCAAGGTGCCGGAGAGACGGGCGAGGACGGGTACTCTCTGGACGGAGACCTGCTCGACCTTGAGCCGGTGCTCCGTGATGCCTTGGTGCTCGCGCTTCCGCTCGCGCCGCTGTGCCGCCAGGACTGTCCTGGGCTGTGTGCTGAGTGCGGGGCGCTGCTCGCCCAGGCGGGCTCGGAACATGAGCATGACAGTGCCATTGACCCCCGATGGGCGGGGCTGCGGCAACAAGTGACGCGGGCAGAGCCGGCCGGCTCGCCCGCGCCGGAGACACGTGAGGAGAGTGGACGTGGCCGTCCCTAAGCGGAGGATGTCGCGGAGCAACACCAGGTCGCGGCGGGCGCAGTGGAAAGCGACCGCGCCGGCGCTGGTGCGCTGCCCGCAATGCCGGGACCCCAAGCTGCCCCACACTGCTTGCCCGACCTGCGGTACGTACAACCGCCGTCAGGTGATCACGCCTTCCTGACGCGCAGTGCGGACGGATTCCGCACCCCCAGACGGTCCTGGGGGAGGAGGACAGCATGAAAGGCGCTGCCGAGCACGGAGGACGGGGCAGCCAGCCCGATGGCGCTGCCTTGCTGCGGGCCCTGGACGCGGGCCTCAGCCCGGCGCTGCTGGAGCGTGCGCTCACGCACCGGTCGTTCGCCTACGAAAACGGCGGGCTGCCCACCAATGAGCGGCTGGAGTTCCTCGGCGACGCGGTGCTCGGGCTGGTCGTCACCGACGCGCTCTTCCGCGGGTATCCCGATCTGCCCGAGGGGCACCTGGCCAAGCTGCGCGCGGCGGTGGTCAACATGCGGGCGCTGGCCGGGGTGGCGCGCGGGCTGCACCTGGGTGACTACGTCCGGCTCGGCCGCGGCGAGGAGGGCACCGGCGGTCGGGACAAGTCGTCGATCCTCGCCGACACCCTGGAGGCGGTCATCGGCGCCGTCTACATCGAGCGCGGCCTGGACGAGGCGAGCGCGCTCGTGCACCGGCTGTTCGACCCGGTGATCGCCCATTCGGCCCGGCTCGGGGCCGGCCTGGACTGGAAGACCTCGCTGCAGGAGCTGACCGCCGCCGAGGTGCTTGGCGTGCCGGAGTACCACGTCGACGAGAGCGGCCCCGATCACCAGAAATCCTTCCGCGCGCTGGTCCGGGTCGGCGGGCGCGTCTACGGCTGGGGCAGGGGCCGCTCCAAGAAGGAAGCCGAGCAGCAGGCGGCCGAGGCCGCCTGGAGCGCCATCAGCAACGGCGAGCCCGGCGTGCCAGCCGACGACGCCGGGAATGGCGCGGACGCCGCGGAGCAGGCGGCCACCGGGCCCGATGGCCACCATGACGCCGGTCCCGGCCAGGACACCGGCGATCACGGCAGCGCCAGCGCGGGCAGCCATGAGGCGGGCGGCAACGGCCATGGCGCACAGGCCCGCGGCCGGGCCGCCGCGCAGGGGAACGCCAGCGGGCGCGCCAGTGCGGCGGGCACCGCCCGGGACACGCACTAGGACGTGTTGAGGACATGTCCCGCAGATCTTCCGCCCGCTGCGCGTCCGCCGGCGCGCGCCCGCGGCGTGGGGCTTGCGGTCCCCCACCCGCCTCCCCATCCCCCTTCATGACACCCGCTCGCGACGGCCAAGACCTACAGGACATGTCCTAGTGCCGGAACTGCCCGAGGTCGAGGTCGTCCGCAGGGGCCTGGAACGGCATGTCGCCGGGCGCACCATCGGCTCCGCCCAGGTGCTGCACCCGCGCGCGGTCCGGCGGCACGCGGCGGGCCCGGACGACTTCTCCGCCGCCGTCACCGGGCTCACCGTCACTGGCGCGCGCCGGCGGGGCAAGTACCTCTGGCTGCCGGTGGCGGACGCGGCGCTCGGCGCGCACTCGCCTGCCGAGGACGCCCTGCTCGCCCACCTCGGCATGAGCGGGCAGCTGCTGCTGGGTGACCCGGATCGCCCCATGTCACCGCATGTGCGGATCCGTTTCGCGTTCACCGACTCCGGGCCCGACCTGCGGTTCACCGACCAGCGGACGTTCGGCCACATGGCGTTCGCGGCGGGCGGGGCTGCCCTGCCGCCGATGATCGCCCACATCGCCCCCGACCCGATGGAGCCGGAGTTCGACGAGGCGGCCGTCATCAGCCGCCTGCGCTCGCGCCGCGCCGGCATCAAGAGCGCGCTGCTCGATCAGTCGCTGGTGAGCGGCGTCGGCAACATCTACGCCGACGAGGCCCTCTGGCGGGCGAGGCTGCACTGGGCCACGCCCGCCCCGGCGCTCAGCCGGGCCGCCGCAGGCGGGCTGCTGGCCGCCGTGCGCGAGGTCCTGGGCGAGGCGCTGGCCGCGGGCGGCACCTCGTTCGACAGCCTGTATGTGAACGTCAACGGGGAGAGCGGGTACTTCAGCCGCTCACTGGCTGTCTACGGGCGCGAGGGTGAGCCGTGCCCGCGCTGCGGGGCGCCGGTCCGCCGGGATCAGTTCATGAACCGGTCCGCCTACAGCTGCCCACACTGCCAGCCGCGCCCCCGCCGCCGGGCCCCTCGCGCCAGCAGCCGCTGACCTGCCAGATCCGCCAGCTTGACCGGCAAGATCGTTCAACTTGACCGGATAGCCGCAGGGGTGCGATCCTTAAGAGGTCACCTTGCGCGCACTTATGCGTGTCTTCGCGCGTGCGCCCACTCTGGTCACTCAGTGTGGAGGACCCACTACAATGGCGAAGGCTCTACTCGGCCACGTCGGCGGGCCTGATCCCCGCATGCTGTCTGAAATGCGCCGGCTCCAGCAGCGGGTGCAGGACCTGGAGGCCGAGCTCGCCAGGCTCCAGGAGGCGAACGACGTGCTCGCTGCCGGTGTCAGTCACGACTTTCTGGTAACCGAGCGCGAGCGCGAGCCCGCACTCACCTGACCCACCCGCACGTACAGCACAACGGCCCAGGGACGCCGCTGAGCGGCGTCCCTCTGCGTTGGCTGCGGCCGCTGATCCCGGACATGGCCGTGATCCCGGACATGACCCCGTGACCGCGGGGTAGCCGCCCGCCCGGCGGCGCGGCGGGCTGGAGCGGCGGGCTGGAACCGGGCGCCCCGGCCAGCCGGGACGCGGCAGCGGGCCCCGGGCACTTTTGCGCCCCCTGCGGCGCGTGCGGCCCAGGAAGAGCGCTTGGTGGCGGTAGGGTGCGGAAGGATCAGTCCGCAGTGCGCTCCCGCGACGGCGTGCCGACGGGCGACGGCCGGACGAGGAGGAGAGCCCGCAGGTGTACCTGAAGACTCTCACTCTGCGCGGGTTCAAGTCCTTCGCCTCGGCGACCACCTTGCGGTTCGAGCCGGGCATCACGTGTGTGGTCGGCCCGAACGGGTCGGGCAAGTCGAACGTTGTCGACGCCTTCTCCTGGGTCATGGGCGAGCAGGGGGTCAAGACGCTGCGCGGCGGCAAGATGGAGGACGTCGTCTTCGCCGGCACCGCCTCCCGCCCGCCGCTGGGGCGGGCCGAGGTCACGCTCACGATCGACAACACCGACGGCGCGCTGCCGATCGACTACACCGAGGTCACGATCAGCCGGCTGCTGTTCCGCTCCGGCCAGAGCGAGTACGCCATCAACGGCAACCAGTGCCGCCTGCTCGACGTCGCCGAGCTGCTCTCCGATTCCGGGCTGGGCCGGGAGATGCACGTCATCGTGGGCCAGGGCCAGCTGGACGAGGTGCTGCACGCCGGGCCCGAGGCCCGGCGCGCGCTGATCGAGGAGGCGGCCGGTGTCCTCAAGCACCGCAGGCGCAAGGAGAAGGCGCTGCGCAAGCTGGAGGCGATGCAGGCCAACCTGACCCGGCTGGTCGATCTCACCGGTGAGCTGCGCCGCCGCCTGGGGCCGCTCAGCCGGCAGGCCGCGCTCGCCCGCCGCGCCGCCGCCATCCAGGCGGACCTGCGGGACGCCCGGCTGCGGCTGCTCGCCGACGACTACGTCACCGCCGCCGCCGACCTGGAGCGCGGGCAGGCCAACGAGACCGCCGCCCTGACGCGGCGCAGCGAGCTGGAGCAGGCGCTGACGCAGGCGCGGCTGTCCGAATCCGCGCTGGACGCCGCCGAGGCCGAGCACGCGCCGCGGCTGGCGCAGGCGCAGGAGGCATGGTTCTCGCTCTCCTCGCTCGCCGAGCGCCTGCGCAGCGTCGGCACGGTCGCGCACGAGCGTCACTCCCACCTCGTGGCCGAACCGGAAGCGCCGCGCCCCGGCCGCGACCCGGACGAGCTCGAGGCCGAGGCCGCCTCCCTGCGCGAGCAGGAGGCCGTGCTCGGGGAGCGGCTGGAAGCCGCCCAGGCCCAGCTGGCGCAGGCGGCCGGCGCGCGGGAGGCGGCCGAGGCCGCCCTCGCCGAGGCGGAGCGGCAGCTGGCCGCCCACGCCCGCGAGGCCGCCGCCCGGGCCGAGCGGCTGGCCCGGCTACGCGGGCAGGTGGGCGCGGCCCGCAGCCGGGTGGCCGCCGCCAGCGAGGAAGAGGGGCGCCTGGCCGACGCCCTCGACCAGGCGCAGTCCCGCGCCAGGGCCGCCGCGGCCGAGTACGAGGAATTCTCCGAGGCCTCGGCCGGCCGCGACGACGACCGCAGCGGCTTGGCCGCCGCGCACGAGCAGGCGGTGGCGGCGCTCAGCGAGGTCACGGGCCGGGTCACCGAGCTCAGGGCCACCGAGCGGCGGGCCAGCGCGGAGCGGGCCGCGCTCGTCGCCCGCAAGGAGGCGCTGGAGGAGGGCATCCGCGCGATCGAGCAGGGCACGGAGGCATCGGCGGCGCTGCTGGCCGACCCGGTGCTCGCGGGCGAGGTGCTCGGCGCGGTGGCAAGCCTGCTGACCGTGGCAGACGGGGCGCAGGAGGCTGTCACGGCCGCGCTCGGCGCCGCGGCCGACGCGGTGGCCGTGGCCGGCCTCGACGCGGCGGTGACGATCATGCGGCAGCTCAAGGCCGCGGACGCCGGCGCCACGGCGCTGGTCATCGCCGGCGATGACGCCTGGCAGGGACCGGCCGGGCGGGCGGAGGCCAGCTACCCGCAGGGCGTTCTGCCCGTTCTTGATCTCGTGAAGGCACCGGGTGAGCTGTCAGCCGCGCTCGCCGGGCTGCTGGCCGGGGTAGTGGTCGCCGAAGACCTCGGCCAGGCGCGCGATCTCGTGCGCGCCCATCCGGAGCTGCGGGTCGTCACCCGCGACGGGGACCTGCTCGGCGCGCACTGGGCGCAGGGCGGTGCGGCCCGGCCGCCCAGCCTGCTGGCGATGAGATCGGCCGCGGACACCGCGGCGGCCGGGCTGGCGGCGGCCGATGGCGCCTGGGAGCGGGCCGCCGCCGACCTGGCGATCACGGTGGCGGAGCAGGAGCGGGCGCAGGAGGCGGCCACCGCCGCGCTCGCCTTGATGCAGGAGGCGGACGCCGCGGCCGCGGCGATATCCGGGCAGCTCGGGCGGCTCGCAGGCGCGGCGCGGGCGGCCCAGGACGAGGCCACCCGGCTGGCGGAGGCGATCACGGCCGCCCGGGAGAAGGCCGGGCGGGACCAGGCCGCCCTCACCGAGCTGAGCGCCGCCCTGGCGGCCGAGGAGGCCGCCGGGACGCCGGGGACCGGGCCCGGCCAGGAGCAGGACGGCCCCGCTGCCGCTGCTGGCGCGGCCACCGGAACTGACGCGGCCCCCCCTGCCGGCGAGACCACCGGTGCCGGCGAGACCACCGGTGCCGGCCAGAGCACCGGTGCCGGCCAGACCACCGGTGCCGGCCAGACCACCGGTGCCGGCCAGAGCACCGGTGCCGGCCAGAGCACCGGTGCCGGCCAGAGCACCGGGCCGGACCGGGATGCCCAGGCGGGCCGGGCCAGCGCCGCCCGCGAGAGCGAGACCGTCGCCCGCCTTGAGGTCAGGACCGCTGAAGAGCGGCTCCGGGCGATCGCGGGACGCGCGGACGCGCTGGCCGCGGCGGCGGTCAGCGAGCGCCAGGCCGCGCGGGCAGCCGCCGAGCGCAGCCTGCTGCGGCGGCAGCAGGCGCACGTCGCCCGCGCCGTGGCCGTGGGGGCGGAGATGGCGCTGGAGCGGCTCGAGCAGTCGCTGGCGGTCGCCACCGCGGACCGGCAGGCGGCCGAGCAGGCACGCGCAGGCCGGTCCGACGCCCTGAAGGCGGTGCGGGTGCAGGTCAGGGAGCTGGCGGGCGAGCTCGACCGGGTGGTCGACAGTGCCCACGGCGCGGAGATCGTGCGGGCCGAGCACCGGATGCGCCTGGAGCAGATCGCCGGCCGCGCCGTCGAGGAGTTCGGCGTGGACGCCGTAGCGCTGATCGCCGAGTACGGCCCGGACGTGCCGATCCCGCCGCCGCCCGCTGAGCAGCCCGCCGCCCAGGGGCCCAATGGCCAGGCGGCCCTGCCAGCCGGGAATACGCCAGCCGGGAATACGCCGGCCGCAGATGCGCCGGCCGCAGATGATGCAGCCGGAGATGCGGCAGCCGCGCTGCCCGGCGGCGGGGAAGCCCGGCCCGCCATCCCCTACGTCCGCGCCGAGCAGGAGCAGCGTGCCGCCGTGGCGCAGCGCCAGCTCAATCAGCTCGGCAAGGTGAACCCGCTGGCGCTGGAGGAGTACGCGGCCCTGGAAGAGCGGCACGCGTTCCTCGCCACCCAGCTGGAGGACCTCAAGAAGACCCGCCGTGACCTGCTGACCGTCGTCAAGGAGGTGGACGACCGGGTGCAGCAGGTCTTCGCGGCGGCCTTCGAGGACACCGCCCGGGAGTTCGAGCAGATCTTCGGGCGGCTGTTCCCCGGCGGCCAGGGCAGGCTGATCCTGACCGAGCCCGACGACATGCTGGCGACCGGGATCGACTTCGAGGCGCGGCCCCCGGGCAAGAAGGTCAAGCGGCTGTCCCTGCTGTCCGGCGGCGAGCGCTCGCTGACCGCGATCGCCTTCCTGGTGGCGATCTTCAAGGCCCGGCCGTCGCCGTTCTACGTGCTGGACGAGGTCGAGGCCGCGCTGGACGACACCAACCTGCAGCGCCTGCTGCAGATCTTCGAGGAGCTGCGGGACGCCTCTCAGCTGATCATCGTCACGCACCAGAAGCGGACGATGGAGGCCGCGGACGCGCTGTACGGGATCAGCATGCAGAACGACGGTGTGTCCTCGGTCGTGAGCCAGCGGCTGCGGGAGCCCGAGCGCGCCTGAGCGCCGCGGCGATCCCCGGGGTGCGGCGGGGTAGGGAGGCCTGGGCCGCGCCCGCATCTGCGAGACTGGGGCCGTTATGGAATACCTGATCATCGCCATCGCCGTTGTCGTCGTGCTCGCCATCGTGGGCGGCGTCCTGCTCGTGCGCCCGCGGCGGGGAGCGGCCCCACCGGCCCCACCAGCCCCGCCCACGGCCGGCGAGGCCGGGACGGCGCGGGACGCGGGCACCGCGACGGCCGGGCCAGCGGGCACCACGACGGCGGCGCCCGGCCTGCCACCGGTGCAGCCCGGCCCGGCCCCGGCGGCCGAGGCGCCGCCGCCGCTGGCGGGCCGGATGGTGCGGCTGCGCGGCAGGCTCGCGCGCTCGCAGAGCGGGTTCGGCGCGGTGCTGCTCGGGCTGCTCTCCCACGACGGCCTGGACGATCAGGGGTGGGAGGAGATCGAGGACACGCTGATCGGCGCCGACATCGGGGTGACACCCTCCCGGCAGCTGGTGGAGGAACTGCGCACGCAGGTCAAGGTGGAAGGCGCCCGCGGCGACGCGGTCAAGGAGCTGCTGCGGGCCGACCTTGTCGAGGCGGCCGGGGCCGGGCAGGACCGGAGCCTGCGGATCGGCCCGCACGGCGACCGCCCCGCGGTGGTCCTGATCGTCGGCGTCAACGGCACCGGCAAGACGAGCGCCTGCGGCAAGCTCGCCCGCGCGCTGATCGGGGAGGGCCAGACGGTGCTGCTGGGGGCGGCCGACACCTTCCGCGCCGCCGCCGCCGACCAGCTGGAGACCTGGGGGCAGCGGGTCGGCGCCCGGGTCGTCCGGTCCGACCGGGAGGGGGCCGACCCGGCGAGCGTGGCGTTCGAGGCCGTCCGGGAGGGGATCGACGAGCGCGCGGACACGGTCATCGTGGACACCGCCGGGCGCCTGCACACCAAGACCGGGCTGATGGACGAGCTCGGCAAGATCAAGCGGGTGATCGAGCGGCAGGCCACGGTGGACGAGGTCCTGCTCGTGCTCGACGCCACCACCGGGCAGAACGGGCTGCGCCAGGCGCGGGTGTTCGCGGAGGCGGTGGACATCACCGGGATCATCCTGACCAAGCTGGACGGCACCGCCAAGGGCGGCATCGTGGTCGCGGTCCAGCGGGAGCTCGGGGTGCCGGTGAAGCTGGTGGGGCTGGGCGAGGGACCGGACGACCTCGCGCCCTTCGACCCGGCGGCGTTCGTCGACGCCATCCTGGGCGGCTGACGGCGAAATACAACCGTTATTCGCACTTTGACGGCACGGCTAATTGACCCGTGTCGCAAACCTTGGGTCGCGGCGTGCCATTAACGATCTCCTCGCCCACCCCGGGCTGCCAGCGAACTCCTAACGAAGCCTAGTGCGCGCGCGTGCGTTTTATTAGGCAAACACGGGGAAAGGCCCGGGCTTCTCATCTAGGCTCGCCAGTCAGCAAGTCATCCTCCTGTCCTCCCTGCCGGAAGGAGCGGCTTGGACGTCCAGCGTCTCAAGGACTCCTTCGCCCGTGTGGCCATGCACGGCGACGCGGTGCCGCTGTTCTTCTACTCGGATCTGTTCCTGCGGCACCCGGAGACGCGGGAGATGTTCGGTGTCTCGATGGCCGCCCAGCGCGACCGGCTCGTGCACGCGCTGGGCAGGATCGTCTCCAGCGTCGACGACCTCGCCGGCCTCGGCGCCTACCTGCAGGACCTGGGCCGCGAGCACCGCAAGTTCGGCACCGTCGCCGGGCACTACCCGGCCGTGGGCACCAGCCTGCTGGCCACCCTCGCGCACTTCAACGGGCCTGCCTGGACGCCGGAGCTGGCAGCGGACTGGCAGGCCGCCTACGAGCTCGTCGCCCGGGTCATGATCGAGGCGGCGGCCGAGGACGCCGCGTGGCGGCCTCCCTTCTGGGAGGCGACGGTGGTCGCCCACGAACTGCGCCGCTTCGACATCGCCACCTTCCGCGTCGCCACCACCGAGCCGCTGGACTACCTGCCGGGCCAGTCCGTCAGCATCGAGTCACCGGAGCGGCCGCGGCTCTGGCGTTTCTACTCGATGGCGAACGCGCCCCGCGATGACCTGACGATGGACTTCCACGTCCGCATGATCGACGGCGGCGCGCTGAGCATGGTGCTGACCCGGGGACTGACGGTCGGCGCGCGGCTCAAGATCGGGCCGCCGGTCGGCAGCCTCACCTACCAGCCAGGGTCCGGCCGCGACGTGGTGCTCGCCGCCGGCAGCACCGGGCTGGCCCCGCTGAAGGCGGTAGCCGAGCGGATCTCCATGCTCGCCGACCCGCCGCGGGTGCACCTGTTCTTCGGCGCCCGGACCGCCGACGGCCTCTACGACCTCGCTGACCTGGAGAAGATGGCGGCGGGCTGCCCCTGGCTGACGGTCATCCCCGCGGTCTCGGACGAGCCCGGCTTCCCCGGTGAGCGCGGCCTGCTGCAGGACGTGCTGGCGCGTAGTGGCAACTGGCGCGAGCACGACGTCTACCTGTCCGGGCCGACCCCGATGGTCGAAGCGACCGTCACCCAGCTCACGGCGCTGGGCGTCCCCCGGAGCCAGATCCGCGCAGAAGATTTCGGCTGGAGCGAGCCATGACCACCAACCCCCGCAGCGGTGAGCGGCTGACACCCGACCAGGTGCAGTCGGCGACCTTTTCCCCGGCCCGGTTCGGCCGCCGCGGCTACGACGAGGAACAGGTGGGGGTGTTCTGCGAACAGGTCGAGCACGAGATCGTGACCTTGCTGAACGAGAAGGCGGCACTGTGGGAGGAGGTCGACCGGCTGCGCCGGCGCATCATGGGCGGCACTGCCGACGCCCCGGGGACCCGCCCGGAGGACGCCCACGTGCAGGCCGTCCGGATACTGTCCAACGCCCAGCAGACCGCGGACCGCTATGTGGCCGACGCGCAGGAGTACAGCCGCCAGCTCGCCGAAGACGCCCGCCGCCGCCGGGATGAGGTGCTCGCGGAGGCGAAGCTGCACGCGGACCGGGTGCTGGGGGAGGCCCACGCCCAGGCCGCCCGGGCCGCGGAGGCGGTGACAACAGGCCCGGCCCCGCTGAGCAACGGGGAGTGGCGGGACCGCACGGCCGAGCTCGCCTACCTCCGGACGTTCAGCGAGGTGTACCGGACCCACCTGCGGGCCTATCTGGAAACGCTGCTGCACAACGTGGAGGACTGGGAGCAGACGGAGAAGTCCTCGCTGGCGGCGGCCCGGGCCGAGCTGCCCTTTCCATTCCCGTCCCCGTCACCACCGCCGTCCACGTCCCCATCCTCGGCGCCGACCGCGGCCCGGCTGCCGTAATGGCGGCGGTGGCCGCCGGAGAACGGCGCAACCGCCACCGGGCCCATTTCCGGCTGCCATCCGCTGAGTCATAGCTGACGGTCACCGGAGCACCAGGATCCGTCTCAATTAGCAAATCTGCTTTGGACCTATTAAGGGTTCGTGCGGGAGGCGCTGGGTCACCGCGAGTGCGATCCCGCCCGGAACGGCAGCGGAGCGGAACGGCAGCTGGGTGGGGAACGGCCGTGCGGCCGCGCGAGACCAGGCCAGGCCGGCGGGCGCGCCAGGCCGGCCTGGCGGGCGCGTGAGGCCGGACCGGCAGGGTGGCGCTGGCCGGACCGACGGGCGGCGCTGGCCGGCCGGGCAGGCGGCGCTGGCCGGGCGGGCGAAACACGCGTGTAACATGCCGCGCGGGTGTTTCACGGCCCGGAAACACGGCGGGAGGTCGGCCGAAACGCCGCCGGGGGATGGTGTGGGCCAGGCAGGTGCCCTGAGAGGTGGGTCGGATGAAGCTCATCACCGCCGTGATCAAGCCCTTCAAGCTGGATGAGGTGAAGGCTGCGCTGCAGGCCTTCGGCGTGCACGGCATGACAGTCAGCGAGGCGAGCGGGTACGGCCGCCAGCGGGGCCACACCGAGGTGTACCGCGGCGCGGAGTACGAGGTGGACCTTGTCCCCAAGGTCAGGCTGGAGGTGCTCTGCGGCGACGAGGACGCCGACGACCTCATCGACGTCATGGTCAAGGCGGCGCAGACCGGCCGGATCGGGGACGGCAAGGTCTGGTGCGTCCCGGTGGACGTGGTGGTGCGGGTGCGTACCGGCGAGCGTGGCCCGGGGGCGCTCTGAAGGGCAGCCGTCCTGATTCGCGCCGCCGTGCCATACCGGGAGGGCGGGCCGCCACCTTCGGCGCTGACCGTGCCCGGCGCGCTGCCGGGGCAGACCGCTGGCTGGCCTCGCTGCTCGGCAGCGAGGCCGGAGTGGCCCTGGTGGCGGTCGGCGGGTACGGCCGCCGGGAACTGCTGCCCGGCAGCGATCTCGACGTGCTGCTCCTGCACATCGGGCAGCCCGGCGTCTCGGAGCTGGCGGACCGCATCTGGTACCCGATCTGGGACTCCGGCACCCGGCTCGACCACGCGGTGCGCACCCCGCGCGAGGGCCGCGAGGTGGCGCGCGCCGACCTGCGCGCCGCGCTGGGGATGCTCCACGCCAGGCACGTGGCCGGCGACCCCGGCCTCACCGGCGAGCTCCGCCTCGGCGTGCTGGCGGACTGGCGGTCGGCGGCTGGCACCCGGCTGGCCGAGCTCCAGGCCTCCCGCACCGAGCGCGCCGAGCGCAGCGGTGAGCTCGCCTTCCTGCTCGAGCCCGACCTCAAGGAGGCCAGAGGAGGGCTGCGCGACGCTGGCGCGATCCACGCGGTCGCCGCCGCGTGGGTGGCGCCGGGACCGGGGCCGCGCGTGCGCGCCGCGCAGGAGTTCATCCTCGACACCAGGCATGCGCTGCACGAGGTGACCGGCCGCAGCACCGACCGGCTGGTGCTGCAGGAGCAGGACGAGGTGGCGCGGGTGCTCGAGCTGGCCGACGCCGATGTGCTGCTGCGCCGCCTGGCGGGAGCCGGGCGCACCGTCGCTTACGCGCTGGACCAGTCGTTCCGGCAGGCCCAGCGCAGCAGGGGCAGCGGCCCGGGCGCCGGGCGGGCGCGATCCGGGGTGCGCGGTGCTGGCCTGCCCGGTGCTGGCTTGCCCGGTGCTGGCTTGCCCGGTGCTGGCTTGCCCGGTGCTGGCTTGCGCGGTGCCGGCCTGCCGGGTGGCGGGGCCGGCGGGCGGGGCCTTCCCCCGGTCAGCGCCCATCGCCGCCCGCTGGCCGATGGCCTGGTCGAGCAGGACGGCGAGGTGGTGCTGGCCCGGTCCGCCGATCCGGCCCGCGATCCGGTGCTGCCGCTGCGGGCGGCGGCAGCGGCCGCCCAGGCGGGGCTCGCGCTGGCGCCGCGGGTGCTGGCCCGGCTGGCCGGGTGCCCGCCGCTGCCGGTGCCCTGGCCCGGTGAGGCACGGGACGCTCTCGCCGCGCTGCTCGGCGCCGGGCACGCCGCGATCGGCGTCTGGGAGGCGCTGGACCAGGAGGAACTCATCACCCGCCTGCTGCCGGACTGGGAGCGGGTGCGCAACCGCCCGCAGCGCAACCCGCTGCACACCTTCACCGTGGACCGCCACCTGGTCGAGACGGCGGCCCACGCCGCCGCGCTCACCAGGACCGTGGCCAGGCCCGACCTGCTGCTGATCGCCGCCCTGCTGCACGACATCGGCAAGGGCTGGCCCGGCGACCACCGGCTGACCGGTGAGGTGGTCGCGCGGGACACCGCGGCCCGGCTGGGGCTGGCGGAGGCCGACGCGGGCCTGGTCGCCGGGGCGGTGCGCCATCACCTGCTGCTGCCACAGACCGCGACCCGCCGTGACCTCGACGATCCGGTGACGGTCGCGCAGGTGGCGCAGGCCATCGGGAGCCGGCCGCTGCTGGAACTGCTCCACGCGCTGGCGATCGCCGATGGCCAGGCCACCGGCCCGGCCGCCTGGAACGACTGGAAGGCGGGCCTGGTGAGCGAGCTGGTGCGGCGGACCGGCGCGGCGCTGGGCGGCGAGCCGCCACCGGCCCCGCTCCCGCTGCGCGCCGATCAGGCCGGGCTCGCCGCCCGCGGCGAGCCCGCGGTCATGATGAGCGGACCGGAGGTGACGGTGGTCGCGCCCGACCGCCCCGGCCTGCTGTGGCAGGCCGCCGGGGTGCTCGCCTCCCACCGGCTGGCGGTCCGTTCGGCGAACGCGACCTCATGCGGGGATATGGCGGTCACCGCCTTCATCGTTGCGCATCACTATGGTGAACCGCCGGATGCGGCGCTGGTCACCGGTGACCTGCGGCGAGCGCTGGCCGGCCAGCTGGACGTGGCCGGGCGGCTGGCGCAGCGGGAACGGGTGGCGCCCCGGCCCCCGGCCGCGGTGGCGCCGCCCACGGTCACGCTGGTCGACGGCGCCTCCGACACCGCCACCGTGGTGGAGGTGCGGGCGCACGACGCCCCTGGGCTGCTGTGGCGGGTCGGCCGCGCGCTCGGGGAGTGCGGCCTTGACGTCCGCTCGGCCCGGGTGGAGACGCTGGGCGCCGAAGCGGTGGACGTCTTCTACGTGCTGGACGCCAGCGGCCAGCCGGTGAAAGACGCGGGGACCCGCGGCAAGATCGCCGCAGAGGTCCTGAGCGCGCTGGCTGGATAGCACGGGCCGGGCGGCTCTCCTGGGCAGGCAGGCGCGCCGGACCTGGAAGGCACCCCGGCCGGGGTGGGCGCCGGGCAGGAAGGTGCGCCGGGCATGGTCGCGGCATCCCGGGCGCGGGCCCGCACCGGATAGCCTTGTACGCGTGTTCGAGACTCTCTCCGACCGGCTGACCCAGGTCTTCTCCTCGCTGCGCGGACGGGGCAGGCTGTCGGCTGCCGACATCGATGCGACCCTGCGCGAGATCCGCATCGCGCTGCTGGAGGCGGACGTCGCCCTGCCGGTGGCCAGGGAGTTCACCGCCCGGGTGAAAGAGCGCGCCTCCTCGGCCGAGGTGTCCGCGGCGCTCAACCCGGCGCAGCAGGTCATCAAGATCGTCCACGAGGAACTCGTCACCATCCTCGGTGGAGAGGCGCGGCGGCTGCGTTTTGCGAAAAACCCGCCGACGGTCATCATGCTGGCCGGCCTGCAGGGATCGGGTAAGACCACGCTGGCCGCGAAGCTGGCGCGCTGGCTGCGCGAGCAGGGCAACACGCCGCTGCTGGTCGCGGCGGACCTGCAGCGGCCGAACGCGGTACAGCAGCTCCAGGTGGTGGGCGAGCAGGCGGGGGCGCCGGTATTCGCGCCGGAGCCGGGCAACGGCGTCGGCGACCCGGTCGACGTCGCGCGCCGGTCGCTGGAGGAGGCGCGGCACCGCCTGCACAACGTCGTCATCATCGACACCGCCGGGCGGCTGGGCATCGACGAGGAGATGATGCGCCAGGCCGCGGCGATCAGGGACGCGACCGACCCGGACGAGATCCTGTTCGTGGTGGACGCCATGATCGGCCAGGACGCGGTCGCCACCGCCCAGGCCTTCCTCGACGGGGTCGGCTACGACGGGGTCGTGCTGACCAAGCTGGACGGCGACGCCCGCGGCGGTGCCGCGCTGTCCATCGTCCAGCTCACCGACCGCCCGGTGATGTTCGCCTCCACCGGGGAGAAACTCGAGGACTTCGACGTCTTCCATCCCGACCGGATGGCCTCGCGCATCCTCGACATGGGCGACATGCTCACGCTGATCGAGCAGGCGGAGCGGACGTTCGACGAAGAGCAGGCCACGGCCATGGCCGGCAAGCTCGCCTCCGGCGAGGGGTTCACCCTGGAGGACTTCGTCGAGCAGCTGGCCATGGTGCGCAAGCTGGGCCCGATCGGGAACCTGCTCGGCATGCTCCCTGGCGCCGCCCAGAACCGGGAGCTGCTCAGCCAGGTCAGCGACAAGGACCTGGACCGGGCGGAGGCCATCGTCAACTCGATGACCCCGGCCGAACGGCGCAACCCCAAGATTCTCAACGGATCCCGCCGCGCACGCATTGCCCGCGGCTCGGGCACCAGCGTGGGCGAGGTCAACAACCTGGTCATCCGGTTCGCCGAAGGCCAGAAGATGATGCGCCAGATGCTCAGCGGCGGTGGCGTGCCCGGCATGCCGCCGATCCCGGGGATGCGGCGCGCGACCAAGAAGGCCGCCAAGGGCCGGAAGGCGCCGGCGAAGAAGAAGCCCAAGGGCGGGCGCCCCGGTGCGCCCGCGCGCCCGGCTGGCGGCGGTGGCGGTGGTCAGGCTGGCGGCGTGCCCGATGGCCTGCGCGGCGGCGGAAAGGGTGCCCCGGCCCTGGGTGGGCTGCCGGGAGGACTGCCAGGCGGGCTGCCTGCCGGGCTGGCCAAGCCGGGCGCGGGCGACGACCTGGCGGCCAGCCTGGACGCCCTGGCCAGGGGAAACCCTGGTGGCTTCCCGGCAATGCCAGGAGAAGACCCGCCCGGGGCCGCCCCCACGGACCTGCCGGCCGGGTTCGGCCGTTTCCGCCGCGGCAAGCGGGGCGACCGCTAGGACTCTGCCCAGGTGTATCCCGCGCCGGCTCTCCATTCGGCGCGTACTCCCCATCCGGCGCGTGTCCGCCAGCTAGTTCGTGTGCGAAAAGGGTCGCTGCAGCGGCGGTCCTGTCCGCGCCCCCAGGGTTACCGTCGAGCCGACGGCGGGTTTCCGCGGCACAGGAGGGACCATCGTTTGACGAGCCTGTTGCCGGCCGAGAACGAGCGGCGGCGGTCGCGGCGCGAGCGCCTCCGGCCCGGGTTACAGGTGAGAGGTGAGCTCGGTCACGATGTCCGCCGCTGGCTGTGACTTCTTCGCGAGCGCGACGCCCTGTCCGGCCCACATCGAGAGCGCTTCGATGTCACCCGTGGTCCCGGACATCGGCGGTGCTGGCTCGTAGCGCACGATTGGTTCGCCGGAGGCGAAGTGCGCGATCACGTCGCCCGCTCCTGGCCGCTGCGCGAGCGGGGGGCGGCCCGCGGCCTCCCATGCGTCGGCGGTCGAGTTGCGGAGCGCGCGGTGGGGAGAATCGGGCCACCCGACCGAGTACAGGTTGGGGTACCACTGCGCATCGGTCTCGGCCGCGGCTACCAGCCGGCGCCGGTAGTCCTCGTGGATCGGCATCTCCTCGGCCAGCAGGAACCGCGTACCGACCCACGCGGCCTGGGCACCCAGCGCGAGCACTGCGGCGACCCCGCGGGCGTCACCGATCCCGCCAGCCGCGATCACCGGCACCGGCGCCACGGCGTCCACGACCGCTGGCACCAGCGGCAGCGTCGCGACGCGGCCCCACACGTGCCCGCCGGCCTCCCAGCCCTGCGCGACGACCATGTCCACGCCGGACACGACTGCCCGCCGTGCCTCCTCGGCAGTGCCGACCGTGTGCATGACAATCCCCCCGGCGTCGTGGACCTGCTCGATGTAGCCGCTGGGATCACCCAAGAAAAACGACACGATCCGCAAGCCGGCCTCAAGGGCCTGGTCAAGGCGACGGTGACGATCTTCGGTAAGCACGAGGTTGCCGCAAAACGGCCGCGCTGTCAGCGCCGCTGTCTCCCGAACCACGGCTCCGACGTCTTCTGACCATGTCAGCGTCAGCATGCCGAGCGCGCCGGCATTCGAAACAGCCGCAGCCAGTTGGGGAACGGCAACCATGGGCGCCAGGACGATCGGCTGTTCAATCCCAAGCAGCTCGCACACCGGTGTGCGCATCGCGTTCACGCCTTGCTTGGCTCGACATACGAGGTCGGCATCGACCCGGGGGACCGCCGGTCCCATCCGTGAAACTTCGAGTAGTCGTCCGCGTCCCAGGCCTCGCGCAGTCCCGGGGTGCTTAGGTCCCAGTCCGGGCGGATCTCGGCAGTGGCCGCGCGCAGGTCGCGCCACAGGTCGTAGAACGACGGGCGCCCCCAGAACCAGTAGCCGTTGTAGACGCTGTGGATGACCAGGCCCGGCTTGAGCACAAGCGTGTGCGGGATCATCGGGTTGTGCTCGGGGTCGGTGTACTCCTGGATGTCCAGATCCTTTTGGACAATCCGCCCGGGGTCGGACAGGAAAGGCCACTGCGCGCCGACCGAGCTGCGGAACTCCTGCAGCGTGTGATGGTCGTCGGTGGCGATCGTGGCCATCTGGGTATAAGCCACCGCGATCTTCGCGTAGTTCTCGGCCAGCTCCAGGTGCTGCCGGTGCTCTTTCGGGCAGTAGTTGCCGCGCGCGAGCGTGAGGACCAGCGGGTCCCGGCCCTGGATCTCGCTCAGCGTGCGGACGGTGCCGGTATGGTCGGGCAGCGCATAGTCAGGGAAGGTCCCACCGGGGACGATGTCGGAACGCACGGGATAACCGCCTCTCCTCCGGTGCCGCGGGTGCGACCTGGACGGTGCACATGTCTGTGCGCTGTAGGGACCTGGCTATATCTGAAGGCACGTGTGTGCCTGCCGGTAGGCCTGCCCGTCGGCGCTTCTACCCACACTTCCGCCTCGCCAGGAAGCCTCAAGCGCCATGCCACCGGGGCGACCTCCCGCTCGTAACGCTGCGCGAGGTCATCCAGCCGTTCCCCGCCTTCTCCAGGGTCTACGCCGCTGGTCTGCGGGCGCTGCACAACGCGATCATGGCCGAGCGGCGCCCGGCCGGTGCTGGTGCTGGTGCTCGGTGACTCGCGGCGGCGGCGCGTACTTGTGCCCGGAGTGTGATGCCGGTGAATGACTTGCTGCTTCGATGGGCACGCTACCACCGGCGCTGAATCCCGATCATCGCAACGTCGCCTGCAGACCCCGTAAGCGGGGTGTGAGACCAACCAGTGGAGGTGCCAGATGGCCGAGCTCCCACCCCCTCCGGAGGGAATTGTCCTGGCCCACTTCATCGTCTCTGACGATGTCGAGCGGTCCCGGCGCTTCTACACCGAGGTACTGGGTGGCAGGGTGGCCTACTCCGGCCCCGGAGGGCTGACCTACGTCGCACTGGCCAACAGCTGGATCATCATCAATGTCGGGGGAGGCCCGACCGACGACAAGCCGGCGGTCACCCTGGAGGCGCCACGCGATCCCAACCGGGTCAGCAGCTTCCTCAATATCCGGGTCAAAGACATCCACGCCGTGTACGCCGAATGGAGCGCTCGCGGTGCTCAGTTCCTGACGCCGCCCAAACAGCACCAGTACGAGATCCGTTGCTACATCCGCGATCCCGACGGTCATCTGATCGAAGTGGGGCAAACCACGGACCCAGCGGGGGACTGGTCGCCCGCTCACTGGCCGCCGAGTACGCGCGCTGGCGATTCCGGGTGAATGCCGAGGTCACCGGCAACGCCCGCGAGTCGACGGTGGCCGGTCCTCCGGGCGCTGAGCCCCGATCCACCGTGTGACGCTGAGGAGGTTCGGTCATGACCACCGCGATCATCGGCACCGGTGGGATCGGATCGGTCATCGCCCGCCAGCTCGCCTCGGGCGGTGAGACCCTGCGGCTCTCGAGCGCCGGCATTAAGTCGGCGCGAACGCTGGCTGCAGAGATCGGTCGCGCCGCGGTCGCCGTCGACAACCGCGACGCGCTGCGGGACGCCGATGCCGTCATCCTCGCGCTGCGTTTCACCGTGCTGAAGGGCGTCATAGACGAGATCGCCGATCCGCTGACCGGCAAGGTGGTGGTCGTTCCGAGCAACCCGCTCAGCACGGACGCACAAGGTAAGGTCTCACGTCTCCTGCCGGAAGGGCAGTCCTCCGGCGAGGTTGTAGCCGGGTGGTTGCCGGCGGGGGCGCGCCTGGCCATGGCGTTTGGGAGCATGTCGGCCGATCTCTTCGAGTCCGCTAGCAACCGGTCACCGGAGCCGGCGGTCCTGTTCTACGCGACCGACGATGACCGTGCCAGCGAGGAAGTCGAGCGGTTGATCCGAACGGCCGGCTTCGAGCCGGCGAAGGTCGGCGGGATCGAGCAATCGGGTCGGCTCGAGGTGGGCGGCGATCTTCACGATCTCCTGGTCGGCCCCGCAGAGGCGCGGTCATTGATCAGTGGGGCCTCATCGCTTCGCCGCCCTGACCGGGGCACCCCCCCGGTCGGGCCTTCACCCAGACGGTGTTGACGGCGCTGACCTTCGCGATATCGAAGGGCACGGATCGCTTGTCACAGTTGCCGGTCCACTCGATGATCAGGCGCCGGGCCCGGCCGGCGGGCCAGCCGCTCACGGTTCAGATCACGTATACCGCCACAGCCTTTAGCGCACACTTTCCCGTGCCCCGGCCGGTTCTCTGGGCGCGGGGCGACCGGCGGCCAAGCCGCAAGCGATTACACCTGCGGTCGACTCCTCTGGCACAATGACAGGGTTGTTACACATTCCTGGGTCGGCGACGCCCTCTCACGCTCGTCGGCCCTGGTCCGTCCGGGCCATGCCGCCGGTCCTCACCTGGCGTGTTCACCGCCCGCAGCCGAGCTTTCATGGGAGAAGACCGCAGCCGTGGCTGTCAAGATCAAGCTCAAGCGCATGGGGAAAATCCGTGCGCCGTTCTACCGGATCATCGTCGCTGACGCCCGTACCAAGAGAGACGGGCGGGCGATCGAGGAGATCGGCAAGTACCACCCCAAGGCAGACCCCTCGTTCATCGAGGTCAACTCGGACCGGGCGCAGCATTGGCTCTCGGTGGGCGCACAGCCCACCGATCCGGTCCGGCGGATCCTTGAGATCACCGGTGACTGGCAGAAGTTCAAGGGCCTGCCCGGTGCCGAGGGCACGCTGCGGACCGCCGAGGCCAAGCCGGACAAGAAGCAAGCCTTCGCCGCGGCCGTTGCCGAGACGCTGAAGGCTGCCGAGGCCAAGCCGGACAAGGGCAAGGCGCGCAAGCCCGCGGCCGGGGCGGACACCGCGAAGGCCAAGGACACCAAGGCGGCATCAGGCAAGGCGGCCAAGGCGGACGGCAAGCAGGCGGACGGCAAGCGCGCGGGCGCGGGCAAGTCCGCTAAGGGCGCCCAGGCCCGTGCCGCCTCAGCTGACGACGGTGCGGCCGGCGCGGATGCCGCGGCCAAGGACAGCGCGGCGGCCGACGCGGATGCCACAGCCTCCGATGCCAGCACCTCCGCCAAGGATGCCGCTCCAGCCGAGGACGCCGCCTCCGCCAAGGACGCTGCTCCGGCTAAGGATGCCGCTCCAGCCGAGGACGCCGCCCCAGCCGCGGCGGCAGCGGCCGCCGGTGGCAAGCAGGACAGCGAGGCGTGAGAGGTGCTCGAGGAGGCTCTTGAGCACCTGGTGAAGGGCATCGTCGATCATCCCGACGATGTCCAGGTGAACAGCCACGGCCTGCGCCGGGGCCGGGTCCTGGAGGTGCGGGTGCACCCGGACGATCTCGGTAAGGTCATCGGCCGCGGCGGCCGGACGGCCCGAGCCCTGCGGACGGTCATCGGATCGCTGGCGGGCGGGCGTTATGTCCGTGTCGACCTGCTGGATGTGGACGAGGTCCGTTAGCTGAGCAGGCAACTGGATGTCGGCCGGGTGGGCCGGCCGCACGGCATCCGCGGCGAGGTCTCGGTCGAGGTCCGGACCGACGATCCGGACCGGCGTTTCGCCGCGGGCTCGGTACTGGGCACCGATCCCCCGGCGGCCGGGCCGCTGACGGTCGTGTCCGCGCGCTGGCACAGCGGGCGCCTGCTGGTCACCTTCGCTGGGATCGCCGACCGGACCATGGCTGAGCCGCTGCGCGGCGTCTGGCTAACGGTGGACGCCGCGCAGGTCACCGCTCCGGAGGATCCCGACGAGTTCCACGATCACCAGCTGGTCGGGCTCACCGTGGTCACCGCTGCCGGGGAACCGGTCGGCGTCGTCACCGACGTGCGCCATCACGGCCAGGACCTGCTGGTGATCGAGCCGGAGCCCGGCTCGCGCCGCAGCGGCGAGATACTGGTCCCCTTCGTGGCCGCGATCGCAGTGGACGTGGACGTGGCCGGCGGCCGGCTGGTGATCGATCCGCCAGCGGGCCTGCTGGATCTGGCGGTGGCTGGCCCGGCTGCCCCCGCTGACCTGACTGCCCCCGCTGACCCCGCTGACCCTGCTGCCCCCGCTGGCAGGGCTGCCCTGGCTGACCCGGCTGGCCCCGCTGGCCCGGATGGCCGCGCCTCCCGCGAGGGTTCCCCTGGCGGGAGCGCCCGCCCCGGCCGCGGCAGGGGGTGACCTGCGGTGCGCATCGATATCATCACGATCTTCCCCGAGTACTTCGGCCCGCTGCGGGTCTCGCTGCTCGGCAAGGCGGCGGAGCGCGGGATCGTCCAGCTCACCGTGCACGACCTGCGCACATGGGCGCACGACATCCACCGGACCGTGGACGACACGCCCTTTGGCGGCGGGCCTGGGATGGTCATGATGCCCGGCCCCTGGGGTGAGGCGCTCGATGCGGTGACCGGCGCGTCGCCAGGAGCCCGGCTGGTGGTGCCCACTCCGGCCGGCGTCCCCTTCCGGCAGGAGATGGCCACCGCGTACGCGGGGCAGGACCATCTCGTCTTCGCATGTGGCCGGTACGAGGGGATCGACGCCCGGGTCATCGAGGATGCCCGGAGCCGGCTGGCCGTCGACGAGGTCAGCGTGGGCGACTACGTGCTCTCCGGCGGCGAGCCCGCCGCCCTGGTCATGATCGACGCGGTGGCGAGGCTGCTGCCCGGCGTGCTCGGGAACAGCGGGTCCGCGGCCGACGACTCCTTCGGGGCCGGCGCCGGGCCCATGGCCGGCCTGCTGGAAGGCCCCGTCTTCACCAGGCCGCGGGTCTGGCGCGGGCGCGGGATCCCGGACGTCTTGCTGTCCGGGGATCACGGGGCCATCGCGCGCTGGCGGAGGGACGAGGCGCTGCGCCGCACGGCCGCCTACCGCCCCGATCTGGTGGCGGGAATCGACCCCGGCGCCCTGGACACACGCGACCGGCAGGTGCTGGCGGAGGCTGGCTTTCCGGTTTGGGGCGAAGATATGGCACACTGAAACCCGCCCCGTGCTAGCTCACCGAGCGCAAGCTCACCGAGCGGAGCGCTTCCCGGCGCTGCAGGGCCAGGGCTTCAGGATTACCGAAAGACAGCTCAGACCGGACTGCACGCGCCCGCCCGTGCGCGCGTGAAGATCAATTGAGGAACGCCAGTCATGCACACCGTGATCACCGACTTGGAGCAGGCCCAGATCCGCTCCGATATCCCGGACTTCCGGCCGGGAGACACAATCAAGGTGCACGTCCGGGTGGTCGAGGGCAGCCGGTCCAGGATCCAGGTCTTCCAGGGTGTGGTCATCCGGCGCCAGGGCGGCGGGGCGAGGGAGACCTTCACCGTCCGCAAGATCAGCTACGGCGTGGGCGTGGAGCGCACCTTCCCCGTCCACAGCCCGTCGATCGACAAGATCGAGGTGGTCAGCCGCGGCCGGGTGCGCCGGGCCAAGCTCTACTACCTGCGTTCCCTGCGCGGCAAGCGGGCCCGGATCAGGGAGCGGCGCGAGACGCCAGCGCGCTAGCACGCGAGACGCCAGCGCACCAGCAACCGCAGGGTGCAGCGGCGGTCGCGGATGCCCGGCCACGGCGGGAGGTCGCGGATGCCCGGCCACGACGCGACAGATACCGCTGCCCGGGACCAGGACAGCGGGGTGGCGCGCGTCCGGCCCGGGCGCCGGCTGCTGCTCAATCTGCTCCTGCTCACCGCCCTGGCGATCCTGTTCACGGTCCCGACCAGGGCGTTCGTGGCACAGGCGTTCCGGGTCCCCACCGGGTCCATGGCCAACACGCTGCGCCCCGGCGACCGGGTGCTGGTCAGCAGGCTCGTGTATCACCTCAGGGGCATCCACCGGGGGGACATCATCGTGTTCAGCGGCACCGGGTCCTGGGGGCCGTCGCCAGCGCGGATGGGCAGCCCGCTGGACCGCTGGTTCCGTGACACGCTGACGGCGGCTGGCCTGGCGAGCAGCGGGACCGACTACATCAAGCGGGTCATCGGCCTCCCGGGTGACCATGTGGCCTGCTGCAACGCACGCGGGCTCATCACCGTCAACGGGATCCCGCTGCGCGAGGGGGATTACCTGTTCCCCGGCGAGCGGCCGTCCAGCCTGCCCTTCCAGGTAACCGTGCCGCCTGGCCGGCTCTGGGTGATGGGCGACCACCGGGCGGACTCGGAGGACTCGCGCGACCACCCGCAGGACCCCGGGGACGGGACCGTGCCTGAGAGCGCGGTGGTGGGCCGGGCCTTCCTGGTCCTCTGGCCACCCTCCCAGCTGGGCACCCTCCCCATTCCCGGCACCTTCTCCCAGCCGGCCCTGGCGCACCGGAGCCCGGCGCCGGCACCGGGCCGCGTCCGCGTCGCAGCGCTGCGTGCCCGGAGATAGGCTCGTTCCGATGAACGAGGAGCGGGGCACGCGCGACGACCACCGTGCCCAGGCCGATCAGGGCACCGGCCTGGGCGCGCCCGGTGGACACCAGGCCGGCCCGGCTCTGGGGCACGGTGGCGGCGCCCCCGGACTGGCGGGATCCGGCAGCCAGCCGGGCGCCGGCGGCCGGGACGGTGCCGGGGGGATCGGCAGGGCCGCCCCGCCCGGCCAGCGGCCCGCGAAAAAGCGTGCGAAGAGCAGGTCATGGTGGATCGAGCTGCCGGTCCTGCTGGCGTTCGCACTGGTGCTGGCCCTGGTCATCAAGACGTTCGTGGTCCAGGCGTTCTTCATCCCCTCATCGTCGATGGAGAACACCCTCGACATCGGCGACAAGGTGCTCGTCAACAAGATGGTCTACGACTTCCGCCCCATCCACCGGGGCGACATCGTGGTCTTCAACGGGGAGGGCTCCTGGGACCCGGTGACGTCCCAGACCGCGAGCCCGCCGGTGCGGCTGTGGCACGCGATCATCGGCCTGTTCGGCACCGCCCCGGGGGTGCACGACTACATCAAGCGCGTGATCGGGGTACCCGGCGATCATGTGGCGTGCTGTGATGCGCAGGGCCGGGTGACGGTCAACGGCGTGCCGCTGAACGAGAGGTCCTACCTCTATCCGGGCAACGCTCCGTCCACGGTCAGGTTCAGCATCACGGTGCCGCCCGGCCGCCTGTGGGTGATGGGCGATCACCGCAGCGTGTCGTATGACTCCCGCGGGCACATGGCCGATCCGGGCGACGGCACCATCCCGGAGGACCGGGTCGTGGGGCGCGCATTCGTGATCGTCGCCCCGGTCAGCAGGTGGCGGGTGCTGTCGGTCCCGGCCACCTTCGACCAGCCCCGGCTGGCCGCGGCCGGCCCGCCAGCGGCGGCCGGCCCGGCCGCGCTGCCCGTCATGTCCGGCCCGGCGGCCGCGGCCGTGCCGCTGGGGCTGGGGCTGGCGGGCGCGTTCCCGCTCACCTGGTTCCAAGTGAGGGTGCGGCGGCGGGTCGCCAGGTCGCTGCGGGGCTCCCGGCGGCGCGGGAGCGGGTGACGTCATGCTGGTCCCCCCGGTGCGGCATCCTGGCTATACCCCGCGGCGTGCGGCGGGCCTGACCGGGTACGAGCGGGTGCTCGCCCGGGCCGGCTTCGTGCAGGTAGCGGGGATCGACGAGGCGGGCCGCGGTGCCTGCGCCGGCCCCCTGGTGGTAGCGGCCGTCATGCTGGATCCCCGCCGGAGGTCCGTCATCGGCGATATCGCGGACTCCAAGTCGCTGACGGCGGCCGCCCGGGAGGAAGCGTACGAACAGGTGATGGCGCTGGCCCAGGCCTGGCACGTCGTTGTCATACCGCCGGGGGAGATCGACCGGACAGGCCTGCACGTGTGCAACATCGCCGGAATGCGCCGGGCGCTGGCCGGCCTGTGCCCGCAGCCGCAGTACGTGCTCACCGACGGTTTCCCGGTGCGCGGGCTGGGCGTGCCAGCGCTGGCCATGTGGAAGGGGGACGAGGTGGCCGCGTGCGTGGCCGCGGCCTCGGTCGTTGCCAAGGTCACCAGGGACCGGCTCATGCGCGACCTGCACGTGCGCTACCCGGTGTACGGGTTCGCCCGGCACAAGGGATATTCCACACCAAGTCACATGCGGGCGCTCACCGCCCACGGGCCGTGCCCCGAGCACCGGCGCTCCTTCGCTAACGTCGGTGGCCTGGCTCGTGATCTGGCGGGCCCGGAGGCCGGGGAGCCCGTGAGCCCGGAGGCCGGCGAACTGGTAGACCCGGAGACCGGCGATCTGATGGGCCCGGAGGCTGGGGAGCCGGTGAGCCTGGGGACTGGCGATCCGGTGGGCCTGGAGGACAGCGATCCCGTGCGCCTGGAGACCGGTGACCTTACGGACCTGGAGAATTGACCTATGGTTGATCTCATCCGGGCCGTAGCTCCCGTCGCTGCCTGATCGGAGTTGTGCATGAGCGCGGAGGACCTCGAGAAGTACGAAACCGAGATGGAGCTGCAGCTCTATCGCGAGTACCGGGACGTGGTCAAGCTCTTCACCCATGTGGTGGAGACCGAGCGGCGGTTCTACCTGACCAATAACGTCGAGCTGAACGTCCGCACCGCCGACAACGGCGAGGTCTTCTTCGAGGTCACGATGCAGGACGCATGGGTGTGGGACATGTACCGCCCCGCCCGTTTTGTGAAGAACGTCAGGGTCGTCACGTTCAAGGACGTCAACGTGGAGGAGCTGGCCCAGAGCGATCTGGAGCTGCCCGACCCCCAGTAGGCGGCGGCGCAGCGCCGGAGTTGCGGGAACCGCTCCAGATCCGCGGGCGCTGCGTCGGCTCCGTAGCCGCTGGCCGGATCTGCGGGCGTCGTCCCGGTATGCCGGCGACCTGCCCGGTGGCAGCTGGCTGGCCTGCCGTGGCCGGGACCGCACTGGACGCGGCTGCGCGCATCTGCTGATCCCCCAGGCCTGCTGCGCGCGATCCCACGCCTCGTGCGCGCCCGCTGGGGGTCCCGCGCGCTGCCCCCGCCGCTGCCAGGCCGCAGACCCCGTCCATCGATAGCCGCAGACCCCCGTCCCATCAAAGCAAGCGGCAGGGACAAACGGCTCCCGCCGTCCACATCGGGGTCCGGCCTTCCACAGCGGGGCAACTGGCCGCGCGGCCCTGCCGTCATCCGGGCAGCGTCGTTGGTGGAGGTGGTGATCCGTGAACGCCAAGGACGACTTGGGACGGCGGGGCGAGCAGGCGGCGGTGGAGTACCTGGAAAGTGCCGGGTTACGGATCCTCGACCGCAACTGGCGGTGCGCGGAAGGCGAGATCGACATCGTGGCCGCCGAGGGCCGGGTGCTGGTGATCTGCGAGGTCAAGACCCGTTCCGGCACCGGCTACGGCAGCCCGCTCGAGGCGATCACCCGGAGCAAGCGCGCCCGGCTGCGGCGGCTGGCGATCCGGTGGCTGGTCGCGCACGGGGTGCTCTTCGACGAAGTGCGCATCGACGTGATCGGGCTGGTCCGGGACGAGTCCGGTCATTACCAGCTCGAGCATGTGCGGGGGGTGGGCTAGGTGCCGGTCGCGCGTACCCATTCCATCGCCCTGGTCGGCGTGGAGGGCCATCCGGTCGAGATCGAGAGCGACATCGAGAACGGGCTGCCCGGGCTGCTGCTCGTCGGCCTGCCCGACACCGCGCTGCGCGAGGCGCGCGACCGGATCCGGGCCGCCATCGTCAACAGCGGTGAGCAGTGGCCGCAGCGGCGGATCACGGTCGGGCTCTCCCCGGCCAGCCTCCCGAAACGCGGCAGCGGCTTCGACCTCGGTATAGCTGTTTCAGTCCTTGCCGCCGCCGGCACGGTTCCGGTCGCCGCCATCGAGGGGGTCACCTTCCTGGGTGAGCTAGGGCTGGACGGGCGTCTGCGGCCAGTCTGTGGGGTTCTTCCAGCCGTGGCAGGCGCGGCGGCTGCCGGTTTCCGCAAGGTCGCCGTCCCGGAGGCGAGCGCGCCGGAGGCGGCCCTGGTGCCGGGGCTGGCGGTGCTGGGCTCGCCGACCCTCGGTGCCCTGCTCGCCTGGCTGCGGGGGGAGCGTGAGACGGGGCAAGAGGTCACGGTGCGGATGTCGGGCAATGGCGCTGGGGTTCAGACGGGGCAGCCAGCCAGCCCGGCCGCCGTCGGCCCGTCGCGGACAGCGGGGCCGCCCAGTCCCTCGGGCCAGGTGAGCAGTCGTCCTGACCTGGCCGATGTGCTCGGGCAGCCCGCCGCTCGCCGCGCAGCCGAAATCTGCGCGGCCGGCGGGCACCATCTCTCGCTGCTCGGGCCACCGGGCGTCGGCAAGACCATGCTGGCCGAGCGGATCCCGACCATCATGCCTGGCCTGGACCGCCCGGCCGCGCTCGAAGTCACCGCGATCCACTCCGTGGCGGGGACCTTGCCGCCGGGCAGCCCGCTGATCGCCCAGCCCCCTTACTGCGCGCCCCATCACACAGCGACCAAGGCGGCGATTGTCGGCGGCGGCAGCGGCATCATCCGCCCCGGGGCGGCGTCCCTCGCCCACCGTGGCTGCCTGTTCCTTGACGAAGCGCCCGAATTCGGGCGCGATGTACTGGATGCCCTGCGGCAGCCGCTGGAGTCGGGGGAGGTGGTGGTCGCCCGGCTGGGGCTGACCGCTCGCTTCCCGGCCCGGTTCACACTGGTGCTCGCGGCCAATCCTTGCCCCTGCGCCAAGGGCCCGGGTTCGGCGATGGGCTGTACCTGCTCTTCGACAGAACGGCGGCGCTATCAGGCGCGGCTGTCCGGGCCGCTGCTGGATCGCGTGGACGTCAAGGTCGAGTTCCTGCCGGTGAGCCGCGCCGAGCTGCTCAGTGACCGGGGCTTCGCCGAGCCGAGTTCGGTGGTGGTGAAACGGGTGGAGGCCGCGCGAGGCCGGGCCGCCGCCCGGCTCAGGCACACTCCATGGCGGCTCAACGCGGGGATTCCAGGTAGCGAGCTACGCCGCAGCTTCGCGCCAGGACCAGGGGCGTTGGCCCCGCTGGAACGGGCCATGGACCTCGGTGAGATCAGCGCCCGCGGGGTGGACAGGGTGATCCGGGTCGCCTGGACGCTGGCCGATCTCGCAGGTGTTACCAGGCCCACCGTCGAGGAGACCAGCTACGCGCTGGGCCTGTGGCTGGGGGTGGGGCGGTGAGCGAGGTCAGCGGGGAGGAGCGGCTGGCCCGGGCCGCTCTCACCTGCGTGGCCGAGCCCGGTGATCCGGTCATGGGCGGCCTGCTGCGCGCCTGCACAGCGGCCGAGATCGTGGCCGCGCTCGTCAGGGGACGGATGCCGGTAGCAGCTGCCGGCCGGCCCGCGGCCGCCGGGCCGGACCTCGACTACCTGCCGGGGCTGGGCCGGGACTGCCTGCCGGAACCGGGCGGGGAAGGCCTGCCGCGACTGGGGCGGGCGCTGGCCAGGTGGGCCGGGCGGCTGGGTGAGGCCCCGGCGGAGACCACCCTGGACGCCTGGCGGCGGGAGGGGATCAGGCTGATCTGCCCGGGGGACCCCGAGTGGCCGAGCCAGCTCGACGTGCTGGGCGATGCCCGCCCGTGGGGGCTGTGGGTGCGGGGAAGCGGGGACCTGCGTTACGCGTGCCTGCGCTCGGTGTCGATCGTGGGCACCAGGTCGGTGACCGCCTACGGGTCGCACGTGTGTACCGAGATGACGATGACCCTGGCCGAGCGGGGGTGGACGGTCGTCTCCGGTGGGGCGTTCGGCGTCGACGGCTGCGCACACCGTGCTGCGATGAGGGCCGGCGGGGTGACGGTCGCCGTCTTCGCCTGCGGCGTCGATCGTGACTACCCGGAGGGCCACCACGGGCTCTTCTGCGAGATCCGCGTGAAGGGAACGACCATCAGCGAGTGGCCGCCCGGCCGGATGCCCACCCGTCCCGGTTTCCTGGTCCGCAACCGGGTGATCGCCGCGCTCAGCCGTGGCACCGTCGTGGTGGAGGCGGCGCTGCGTAGCGGCGCGCTGAACACCGCCCGCCACGCCTGTGACCAGGGACGGCCGCTGATGGCGGTGCCGGGGCCTGTGACCTCGGCGGTGTCGGCGGGCTGCCACGAGATCATCCGTGACTGGGGTGCCGTCTGCGTGACCGGCGCCCAGGACGTGATGGAGGTCATCGCGTTCCCCGGTGATGAGCCGCCAGGCCGTGCCCGCGGACCGGTGCTGCCGCGTGACGCGCTCGACCCGGTGACACGCCGGGTGCTGGAAGCGGTCCCTGGCCGGGCCGGGCGCGGCCCGGCCAGGGTCGCGGTGATGGCGGGCGTCGGTTTTGACACGGTCATGCGCTGCCTTGGTGCCCTCGCGGCCGCGGGCTTCGTCGAGCGCTGTGACCGTGGCTGGCGGCTGCGCCGCGGTGGCCCGGCTGGCCAGGTGCGGCGGCCGGGCGGGGACGCGGCACAGCCGTGACCGCTGGTTGCCCGCACGGCTGCCCGCAGGCCCGCGGGCTCTCCTGCCCGGCGGGGTCTCGCAGGACACGCTGGCGCGCGGGCCCGCCTTGCCGTGACCGCACCTTCCGGTGCCGCAAACTGGGTCCATGGAGGTGCCAGAGCGCGGGCCGGGCCGGGTGAGGCCCGAACGCGGGCCGGGCAAGCAGCCGCCGGAGCGCGGGCCGGGCCAGCCGCTGACAGAGCGCGACCCGGGCAAGCAGCGGCCGGAGCGGGGGCCGGGCCAGCCGCTGACAGAGCGCGACCCGGCCGAGCCGCTGCCGGAGCGGATGCAGGCAGCCCTGGATGGATTCGGGCGCCACCTCGCAGCGGAACGCGGGCTGTCCCCGCACACGGTCCGCGCCTATCTCGGCGACGTCCGGTCCCTGCTGGCGCACGCGGCGCGCGGCGGCGTCACCACGCCGGACGGGCTCGACATCACCGTCTTGCGGCGCTGGCTGGCCAGCCAGCATGGCACTGGCCGCGCCCGCGCCACGCTGGCCCGCCGGGCCGCCGCCGCCCGCACGTTCACGGCGTGGGCCTGTACCGGTGGCTGGCTCAGCCGCGATCCCGGCCCGCTGCTCGGGACGGCGAGGATCCGCCGCCGCCTGCCCCAGGTGCCGCGCCAGGATCAGATGGCCGCCGTCCTGGCCGCGGCCGGGGCCGTGCCAGCCAGCGGTGACCGCAGCGGCGGTGACCGCGGCGGCGATGGCAGGGACGGCGGTGCCAACGGCAGCGGCGGCCCGGGCGGCGGGCGCGGGCCGGGGGCGGAACTGGCCCTGCGTGACGCCGCGATCATGGAACTGCTCTATGCGACCGGCATCCGGGTGAGCGAACTCTGTGGCCTCGACATCGACGATCTGGACGAGGGGCGGAACACGGTCCGGGTGTTCGGCAAGGGCGGCCGGGAACGCACGGTGCCCGTCGGGCTGCCGGCGATCCGGGCGGTGGCCGCCTGGCGGCGGGCTGGCCGGCCGGTGCTGGCCGTGCCGGGCAGCGGCCCCGCCCTGTTCCTCGGGGCGCGGGGCGGCCGCCTCGATCCCCGGACCGCCCGGCGGGTCGTGCACGCCCGTCTGGCGGCAGTGTCCGGTGTGCCCGAATCCGGGCCGCACGGGCTGCGGCATG